>JACDJC010000352.1_pt1 | contig 57127 bp, 52 predicted proteins | sample 7454191 | NCBI WGS metagenome assembly JACDJC01 (sample SAMN14253291, study PRJNA609438) | sludge metagenome | isolation source: sludge after 25d culture with pyrite and EDTA | collected 2018-12-20 | reverse complement strand
GTGCGCTGCTGACGCTCGGCGTGGCCGGCGCCGCGGGCATCGCGCTTGCGCCAGGCGTTGCCAATGCTGCGAACAAGGTCAAGACCACGGCCCGCATCGTCATTGCCGGCGCGGGCGCCGCCGGGCTCGCGGCGGCATCACGCCTGTCGGAAGCGCTGGACGGCGCGAAGATCACGCTGATCGACGCGCGCAAAGAGCACTTCTACCAACCAGGCTTCACGCTGGTGGGCTCGGGCATCAAGCCGGCGGGCTACGTAGTTTCCTCCACCGCTGAATACGTGCCGGCGGGCGTCGAGCTGGTGCAGGAACGGGTCGCCGAGTTCGACCCCGAAGGCAAGAAGGTCGTCACGGAAAGCGGCAAGGCTCATGCGTACGACTTTCTCGTCGTCGCCACCGGCATGAGGCTGGAGTACGGCCTGATCGAAGGCATGAGCGAGGACCTGATCGGCCGGGACGGCATCGGCAGCATCTACCACAGCCCGGCCAAAGCCGAGGCCACGTGGCAGGCCATGTCGGCCTTCGCGGACAAGGGCGGCCGGGGCGTCTTCCTGCGCCCCAACACCGAGATGAAGTGTGCGGGCGCGCCGCTGAAGTACACCTTCATCACGGACGACTACCTGAGCCGGCGCGGCCGGCGCAGCAAGGCGGAGGTCGTATACAACTCGAACAACAAGGTCCTGTTCAGCGTCCCCATCGTCTCGGAGAAGGTGCGCATGCTGTTCCAGGAGCGCGGCATCCAGGTGAACTACGAGCGCGTGCTCAAGGCCATCGACCCGGGCAAACGCATCGCCACGTTCAGCACGCCGGCGGGAACCGAGGAACAGGGCTACGACTTCATCCACGTCATTCCCCCGATGCGCGCGCCCGAGCCCATCCGCAACAGCCCGCTGCCCTGGCAATCCGGTCCCTGGGCCGCTGAAGGCTGGATGGAGGTCGACAAGGGCACGCTGCGCCACGTGCGTTACCGCAATGTCTTCGGCGTAGGCGACATCGCCGGCGTGCCCAAGGGCAAGACCGCCGCGAGCGTGAAGTGGCAGGTGCCCGTGGCGGTCGACCACATCGTCGCCGAGATCGCGGGCAAGACCTCCGATGCGCTCTACACCGGCTACACCTCGTGCCCGCTGATTACGCGGCTGGGCCGCGCCATGCTGGTGGAATTCGACTACCAGAACAACCTGGTGCCGTCCTTCCCGGGCGTCATCGCACCGCTGGAGGAGCTGTGGGTCAGCTGGGTCATGAAGACCATGGCGCTCAAGCCCACCTACATCAGCATGCTGCGCGGCCGCGCCTAAGGAGAAAATGCCATGAAAGAACTTGATCCCTTCATCCTGCTGGCGGTTTTCCAAGAGATGCTCGGCCCTTTGCTCTGGATTCTGCTGGCCGTCGCCGTCCTGGGCCTGGCCGCCTTCGCCGTGCTGCTGGTGCGCGAGAAAGGCCTCGTCTCGCGCCGCTTGGTGCGCTCCGAGGCGCTGGGCGTCATCGGCGGGGCGCTCGCCCTGGTCCTGATGGCGAAGGTGTCGTCTTCGGGCTTCACCGATGCCGCCGGGCCGGCCGACTGGTTCCTGATCGCCCTGGTGTTCGGCGCCGGCCTGGTGGGTTCGACCATATTGATCTACACCGTCGCCGGCTGGTGGGTTGCCTGCAGGCGGCCGGCCGGCGCCGCGACCGCTCACATGACTAGGAAGGCCTAATGACGACGACGTGCTACAGCGATCTGACGAAGCAGATCACCTCCAATCTCGCCCCGCTGCGAACGGGTGTTCCGCAGGTGATGAAGAGTTTTTCCGAAATGGGCAGGGCCGCGATCGCCGATGGCGCGCTGGACGCCAAGACCAAGGAACTCATTGCGTTGGCGATCGGCGTGGCGACGCGCTGCGACGGCTGCATCGGCTTTCATGCCAAGGCCCTGGTTCGTCTGGGCGCGACCGAAGCCGAAGTGCACGAGACCCTGGGGGTGGCGGTCTACATGGGAGGCGGCCCCTCGGCAATGTATGCGGCCAATGCCGTGGCCGCCTTCAACGAATTCGCCGCCAGCGCGCTGCCGGCGGGGAGCTGAGGCTGCGCCATGCGGCGCCCGGCAACTGCGGCGCCGCGATCCTCCGCGCGAGCGGCCGTCGATTCGAACGCCAATGAAAGAGAGTCCCTAGCATGTCATCACCCATCACCGTCGACGCCGCCGTCATCGGAGCAGGCACCGCGGGCCTCACGGCATTCAGCGAATTGCGCCGCCAGGGCCTGTCCGCCGTCCTGATCGATCACGGCCCCTTGGGGACCACCTGCGCTCGGGTTGGCTGCATGCCGTCCAAGGCGGCGCTGCATGCGGGCCACCAGTGGGCCGGCCTGCAAGCGATGCTGAAAGGCGCGGCCGCGCCGGCGGGCGCGGCGACGCCCGGCGACCTATGGCGCCATGCCCGCATGACGCGCGACCTGCTCGCCGGCAACACCGCCAAGCGCACCCGCGACGTCGCGGGGGACCGGCTTGTCATGGGGACGGCCCGCTTCACCGGCCCCGGGACCGTGGACGTCGACGGCAGGTCCATCCGGGCGCGGGCTTTCGTCGTCGCCACCGGCTCCCGTCCGGTGGTGCCGCAGGCTCTCGCCGCGCTCGGCGACAGGCTGCTCACTACCGATAGCCTGTTTGATCTCGATACCCTGCCCGGGAGCGTCGGCATGCTCGGCCTGGGAGCTATCGGGCTGGAGATGGGGCTGGCGCTGTCTCGCCTCGGGGTGCGCGTCGTCGCCGGCGACATGAAGTCCTTGCCCGCCGGCATCACCGACCCCCGGATCGGCGCGCGCGCCATCGAGCGCTTCGGCAACGAGATGACGATGTGGCTCGGGCGGCCCGTCGAGACGATGCCGCGCCAGCAAGCCATCGAGCTGCGCAGCGGCGGCGAGACGGCGCAGGTGGACGTCGTCCTGGCCGCGCTGGGCCGCCGCCCCAACGTCGAAGGCCTGGACCTTCAGATGGCGGGCGTGCCGCTCGACGCGCGCGGGCAGCCCGTGCTGGATGCGCATGCCTTGCGAGCCGGCTCGTCCCCCGTCTTCCTCGCCGGCGATGCCAGTGCCATTCGGCCGCTGATGCACGAAGCCGTGGACGAAGGGCTGATCGCCGCGCGCGCGGCGGCGCAATTCCTTGGCGGCCGGCCCCATGGCGATCTTCCGCCGCGCCGTACGCCGCTGGCGATCGTGTTCAGCGACCCCGACATCGCGACGGTCGGCCAAGCCTACGATACGCTGGACCTCGACCGAACGGTCATCGGTTCCGCCGAGGGCGCCGCCAATGGACGCTCGCGCGTCATGGGCGCCGAAGGCAATCTCGTGCGCATCTATGCTGATCGCGGTAATGGGCGCCTGCTCGGCGCCGGCCTGCTCGCCGCGCGTGGCGAACATCTGGCCCATTTGCTCGCATGGGCCGTCCAGCGCGGCGAGACGGTCGAAAGCCTGCTCGCGATGCCGTACTACCACCCCAGCATCGAGGAAATGGTGCAAAGCGCGCTCAAGGATGCAAGCCGGCAACTGGCGGCGTCGAAATGACCGTTTTGCCGAAGAAGGCTTGAGCGCTCCCTTCCGCGGCCGCCTGCACGATCCGAACCGCCCCGGCGCGCTGGGCCTCATTGTCGCGCATCAAGAGCCGGAGCACGTTCGTGCCTATGGCGATGCTCATGCGGCGGCATCGTCGGTCGACAGGCCGATTCACGGTCAATTTGGCAGGGCTCTTGCTTCTCTCATGCGGTGTTTTGTCCTTCAGTTTCCTTCTTGATCCCGGAACTTTCAACCGTTCTCCGGCTTCAGGAGCAGCAAAGGCGCGATTTTCCGGGCCAATTCGATCATTGCCGGCGCGCATTCCTTGATCAGCATGGACGGCGGGAACGATGATTTCGCGCCGCCGCAGGTCAAGGCCAGCGTCCGATTGCCGTAGGGCGCCATGACCGGCACGCCGATCGCGTTGACGTCCCGGTGCGATTTCGCGAAATTGTGCACGTAGCCGTAACGCGCGTATTCCTCGAACGCCTCGTCGAGCTTGCCGGAGATTTCCGGCCAGCGCGCGCCATAGTGCTTGCGCAGCCCCTTGATCGCCTGCTGGCGGATGTCTTCGGGCTGTGCGGCCAGCCACGCCCACCCCATCGATGAATCGCCCAGTTCGAGCGACGAGCCTATGTGCATCTTTAGGTGCAGGATGCTGGGCGCGGCGATGCGCTGGATGATCACCATGTCATTGTTGTACCGTTCACCGAGCGTGACCGATATGCCCAGCTGCTTGGCGAATTCCTTCATTGGCACCAGCGCCGCGGTCGGCAGGCCGCCATGGGTGATGGCGGCGTGGCCCAGCATCAGCACGCCGGCGCCGACCTGCAGGCGATCGGGGGTTCGCCCTGGAACCAGATAGCCCAGCAAGGAAAGAGTCTTGCAAAGGCGCCAGACGGTGGGCTGCGGCAACCCCGTCAGCTGCGCGATTTCCGTGGCGCCCAGATCCTGGCGTTCCGCATTGAAACAGCGAAGTATTTCAAGGCCTCGGGCCAGCGCGGTGACGAAGTGGGGATCTTTGCCGGGGGCTTCTTTGGCTTGCGGCACCGAGGCGGCCGGCTTGCCTTCCGCTTCGCTTGCTGGTTCCGCAATTTGCCGCGCTTGGTTTTTTTTGGACACGTATTCCCCCGACAGAAAACTTGACACCCAAAAACAGGGTGTATACCATTATTCATTAAGCGAGATAGCTATTCACTATACGAATTATATACAGAAAACCCATGTTCGCGAAAGCGTTCTGTCATTCATTTCATCGATGGAGGCCGCTGTGCCATTTTTGGATTTCATTTCCCGGTTCTTGAAACGCTCCGCACTGGCCCTCAGCGTTGCCGCGTGCCTGCCCGGCGCCGCGCTGGCCGCCGATGCGTATCCGTCCCGAACGGTGACGATCATCAATCCCTGGGCTGCCGGCGGGCCTTCCGACAGTTTCATCCGTCCCATCGCGCAAGAACTCAGCACCCGGCTCGGCCAAGCGGTCGTCATTGAAAACAAGTCGGGGGCCAGCGGCACGATCGGCGCCTCTTTCGTGGCTAGGGCAAAACCCGACGGGTACACGCTCTTTTTCTCGCATCTCAATCCCATCGCCATTGCGCCGTCCCTCAATCCCAAGCCGCCGTACGACCCCGTCAAGGACTTCGAGCCCATTACGTTGATTGCCTCGGGGCCCGCCGTGCTGGTCGTGCGCAGCGACTTTCCCGCAAAGAACCTGGCCGAATTCGTCGCCTATGCCAGGGCCAATCCCGGAAAGGTCTCGTATGGTTCGGTGGGGGTCGGCAGCAACACGCATCTGGCCGGTTCCATGCTTGCAAACGCGGGCAATGTGGAAATGGTCCATGTGCCGTACCGTGGTTCCGCAAACATCCAGACCGATATCCTGGGCGGGCAGCTGTCCTCGGCTTTCGTCAATCTCAGCGGCGCCATGGGCCTGATCCAGGAAGGCAAGCTGCGGCCTCTGGCCGTCAGCACGCTGCAGCGGTCCAGTGTGCTGCCGGACGTCCCCGCGGTCGCGGAAACGCTGCCCGGTTTCGAGGTCAACGGCTGGTACGGATTGATGGCGCCGGCCGGCACGCCCAAGGACATCGTCCAGAAGCTCAATCGGGAAGTCACCGCCATTCTGAAGATGCCCGAAATCGTCGCCCGCCTGCAGCAAGGCGGCATGGAGCCCGCGCCGCTTTCGCCCGAGGCCTATGCGGAAATGATCAAGACCGAAATAGCGCGCTGGGCGGAGGCGGTCAAAGCCGCAAAGATCGACTGACGCCCGGCGCAGGCACCGCGGCCGCGCTGCGGTCCGTGTCCCCGGGGCGCCGGCAAGTCCCCGGCTTGCCGGGCGTCCTTCACACCGTCTCGTCTGCCACGGGCGGATGCTCGGCTGCGAGCGGCTTTGCGCCGTTCGCTCCTCAATCTGCAAGGAAATTACATGAGTTACGACATCCAGGCCATAGATGCCGTCGTCAATATTTGGACGCCTGAAGTCAAAGCCATCCGGCCTCCTCGCGATGCCTTTTACGGCGGGAAGATGAAGGTCAGCGACGAAATACTGCAAGGCCTCACCCACGAAGACATGCTGCGCCGGATGGACGCGGCGGGCATCGAGCGTTCGTTTCTCGTCGCCGCCAAGAACGGCCCCTATCAGCATCGTGCCGCTTATCACATTCCCTATGAAATGGTGGCGGAGGCGGTCAACCGGTACCCCGACCGTTTCTCGGGCCTGGCGGGCCTGGATCCCACCGAGGGCATGGCGGGCGTGCGCATGCTGGAAAAGGGCGTCAAGGAGTACGGTTTCATCGGCGCCCATTTTTACCCGCACTGGTTCGAGCTGGCGCCCGACCATGCCAAGTGGTATCCCTTTTATGCGAAGTGCGTGGAGCTCGACGTTCCGGTGCAGCTTCAGGTCGGGCAGTCCATGCTCTATGACCCCAATTACCGCTTGCGCAGCGTCGGCCGTCCGATTGCGCTGGACGCGGTGGCATGCGATTTCCCCGAGCTCAAGCTCATCGGCATCCATGTCGGCATCCCCTGGACCGACGAGATGATCGCCATGGCCTGGAAGCATCCCAACGTCTACATCGGCACCGATGCGCACAGCCCGAAATACTGGCCCGCGTCCTTTGTGCATTACATCAACACTTTTGGGCAGGACAAGGTCATTTTCGGCACGGATTTTCCGGTGCTCGACTTTGAACGCACGCGCGAGGAAATCGAAGCGCTGGAGTTGCGCCCGGCGTCCAAGAGGAAACTTCTGCGCGACAACGTGCTGCGCATATACGGATTGGAGCAAGGCGCCCGGCAATGAGTACCAGAATCCAGAATATTGCGGATCAAATCGCACTTCACGGCCGCCAGCGGCCGACCCACATCGCCCTGATTCAGGGCGACCGGTCGCTGGACTATCGCAGCCTGGACCAGGCGGTCCAGAGCCGCGCCGCCTGGCTGCAAATGCGCGGCCTGGCGCCGGGCTCGGTCGTGGGGCTGGCGCTGAAAGACACGATCGAGCATGTCTTGATGATCTTCGCCGTGGCGCGGGCGGGCTGCATCGTGCTGCCCGTGGACTGCCGCTGGAAGACATTTGAAAAGCAGGCCGTCAGCAAACACTTCGGCGCCTCGCTCGTCATGGTGGAGCCCGGGCAGGCTTTCGAAGGGCAGGCATGCCAGGAAACCGACGGCGGCTGGCTCGATGCCGTTCGCAATGCGCGGCCCGTGGCGCCTTTTCCCGATGGCGACCGCGGCCTGGTGATGTCGTTGTCGTCGGGCACGACGGGCCGTCCCAAGGGGCCCTTGCTGTCTCACCAGCGCTTGATCAGCCGGTTTTATACGCAGTGGGCGGATCTCGGTTTCGGCAGCCGCGAGCGCTACGTGAACGCGACCCCTTTGTATTTCGGCGGCGGCCGCACCTTCACGCTGTCCATCCTGTACGCAGGGGGAACCGTCGTGCTTTGCCCGCCGCCTTATGCGCCGGAAGAGCTGGTAGGCGAAGTGGCCAGAACCCAGGGCAGCCTCTTGTTCCTGGTGCCCACTCTGTTGCGCCGCTTGCTGGACTTCGACGCTGAAACGCTGGCGCCCCTGCGCCGGCTGAGAACGCTCGTGTCGTCCGGTTCGGCTTTGGCGGCCGAGGAGCGTGTCCAGATCCGCGAAAAAATATGCCCCAATTTTTATGAGTACTACGCGTCGACGGAAGGCGGCGGCATTTCCGTGTTGACGCCCGCCGACCAGCTGCGCTACATGGATTCGGTCGGCCGGCCCGCCTTCGGGGTGGAGGTTGCGGTCGTCGACGAGCGGCATGAGCCCGTTCCCGCCGGCGCCATCGGGCGCATCCGGTATCGCAGCAATGGAATGGCCGAAGGCTTTTACGGCGACGCCGAAGCCAGCGCGGAGGTATTTCGCGACGGCTGGTTCTATCCCGGCGACCTCGGCGCGATGAACGAGGAGGGGTATCTCTTCCTCAAGGGGCGCGCCAAAGACATGATCATCCGGGGAGGGGTGAATATCTATCCCCAGGAAATCGAAGCGGTGCTGACGGGCCACCCCGCTGTCCAGGAAGCGGCGGTGGTCGGCTGGCCTTCCCGCCAGTTCAACGAAGAAATAGCGGCGTTCGTGATCCCCAAGGAACCGGTGGACCCCGGCGCGCTCATCGCGCTCTGCCGCGATGCCTTGGCGCCTTACAAGGTTCCCCGGGAGATCTTCTTTGTGCGGGAGTTCCCCCGCAACTCGATTGGCAAAGTCCTGAAAGCGGAACTTGCCGGCCAATTGACGCCGATCTAGTCATCGACCCTGAAAAACCATGATTGATTTTGAAATTCCCGAAGAAGACCGCGCGCTGCTGGACTCCATCGACCGCATGATGGCGCGCGAATTTCCCCCCGAGGCCTTGCGCGAGGCGGACGAGCGGCACGAGACACCTTGGCGCTTGCTGCCCTTCATGGGGCGGCTGGGCCTGTTCGCCATTCCGTTTCCCGAAGAATGGGGCGGGCTGGGCAAGGACTGGCGGACCGTGGCGCTGGTCAATGAGCGCCTTGCTTATCATGCGGGGATCGCCGCCACGCTTTTTGGCACGACCGTCGGCTTTGGCGGGATGTCCTTGCTCAAATACGGCACGGACGAACAGAAGCGCGATCTGCTTCCCCGCCTGATCCGGGGCGAGGTCCGTTTTGCGCTGGCGCTGACCGAGTCCCAGGCGGGAACCGACGCGGGCGCCATCATTGCCTCGGCGCGCCGGACCGGAAGCGGCTGGGTCATCAATGGCCGCAAGACCTGGATCAGCAATGCCGATGCGGCCGATTATCTGGTCGTCGCCTGCCGTACCGAGCCGGGAAGCAAAGGCGCCAAAGGCGTTTCCATGTTTCTGGTCGACCGCGGCACGCCCGGCATCAGCATGACGCAACTGGCGAAGGTGGGGCACAACTGCATGCCTTCCTGGGATATCGGCTTCGATGAGGTCGAAGTCAGCGGCAAGGCGCTGATGGGCGTGGCGGGCGAAGGCTTCAAGCATACGATGTCGACGCTGCATTACAGCCGTGCCGGCCAGGCGGCGAATGCCATCGGGCAGGCGCAGAAAGCCGTCGACCTCGTCGTGGCGTATGCAAAAGAGCGCATGCAGTTCGGCAAGCCGATCGGGTCCTTTCAAGCCATCCAGCACAAGATCGCCGACATGCAGCTGCGCGTCAATCTGGCCCGCCTGGCGCTGCGCGAGCTCTCCTGGCTGATCGCGACCGAGCGCCCGTGCCGTCTGGAGGCGGCGCAGGCTAAGCTGGCCGCAACTGAAACTTTCCAGTTCGTCACGCGCAACGGCATGCAGATCATGGCCAGTGCCGGATACTCGATGGAAAGCGATATGCAGCGCATGTGGCGTGACGCGGGCCTGTACACCTTCGGCGAAGGCAGCAGCGAATTGCAGCGGAATCTCATTGCGCGCGAGCTGGGGTTGTGATGCGGGCAACGGTTTCGTCGGGCGCGCGCATCCGCCGAGGATTCATCGATATCGCGGAAGGGCAGGTGCATTACCGCGAGGCCGGCCGGCGCATGGCCGGCACGCCGCCGCTGCTGCTGATCCATGCTTCTCCCGGTTCCTCCTTGATGCTCGAACCCTTGCTGCGGGAGTTCGGCAAGTTCCGGCATGTCATTGCCACGGACACCCTGGGCAATGGCGATTCCTCCGCTCCCGCGGGCGACGCCGTGACCCTCGCCGCATTGGCGGATGCGCATTTGCGTGCGCTCGACACGCTGGGAATCGGCCGGTTCGATTTGTACGGCACGCATACGGGGGCAAGCATCGCCAGCGAAATTGCCATCTCCCAGCCTGGGCGGGTGCGTTCTTTGGTGCTGGATGGCATTGGCTTGTATGCCCCGGAAGAGCAGGCCGAGCTGCTCGAGCACTATGTGCCGGGCATCAGCATCGACCAGAACGGCAGCCAATTGCTCCAGATCTGGTCGTTCGTGCGGGACGCGTATCTTTTTTGGCCGTGGTACCGCAAGGACAAGGCGCACCGCCGGCCCACCGGCTTGCCCGATGCCGACACCCTGCATGACAAGGTGGTCGAGGTTCTCAAGGCGGCGCGCAGTTTCCATTTGTCGTATCGGGCCGCGCTGGGCCACGACAAGCGCGCCCGGCTGCCTTTGGTGCCGGTCCCGACCCTGCTGACTTGCGCCGCCGACGACATGCTTTACGAATATCTGGACGCCGTCCATGCCTTGATGCCGCATGCGCGCTGCGCGGCGCACCACGGCACCGGCACGCCGGAGAACCTCGCCAGGACCGTCGCCCTGTTCGAACGGCATTTCAGCGAAAAGCCTTGAGCCGCAAATTTCATCATTGTTGTGAAAGCGGGTAGGGTGCCCATGCCGAAGGCTTGCTTCAGCGGGCGGAGACAGGCTTGACTGAAAGCTCGATCCCCAGAGCTTTCATCACGGCCAAGGTCGTGCGCAGTGTCGGGTTTCCGCGGACGCTGAACGAACGGTACAGCTGTTCGCGCGACAGGCCCGTTTGGCTGGAAATTTGCGCCATGCCTTTAGCGCGGGCGATGACGCCTAGCGCATGAGCGATGTAGAGCGGTGAGTTTCAGAGTCATGGCGATTCGTTCCATTCTGCGGCAAGGCGCAGCGCAGTCTTGATGTCGCGCGATTGTGAGCTTTTATCACCGCCGCACAGCAGGATGACGATCATGTTGCCGCGGCGCTGGAAATATACCCGGTAGCCGGGGCCATAATGAATCCGGAGCTCGTTGACGCCTTTGCCTATTGGTTCATTCTGATTCTCGCCGACATGCGCGCGAGTTCAATTCGTAGTTGTGCCCGGGCACGCGGTTTGCCTGTCACTTCATGAAATGGCGGCGGCGCGCGCCGGATTCGTCCGGCTTGCCGTCCGTCGTCCGCCGATGTCATACATGTGGAGTGATAATGGACGCTTACGATTACGAGAGCCTTGCCGGGCGCGTGGTGCTGGTGACGGGAGGGGGCAGCGGGCTGGGCGCCGCCATCTGCGACACGCTGGCGCGCGACGGAGCCCATGTGGCGGTCGTCGACATCAATGAAGCCTCTTCTCACGCGGTGGCCGACGAGATCGGCCGTGGCGGCGGCAAGGCGCAAGCGTTCACCATGGATGTCGGCAACGAACAGGCCGTCATCGACAGCCTGGAAAACGTCGTTTCCCGGTTCGGCCGCCTGGACGCCATCATCAACAATGCGGGCGTCGACGTCACGATAGGCATACGCGAAATGAGGACGGAAGACTGGCACCGCGTCATGGCGACCAATCTCACCGGCCCCTTCCTGCTGGCCAAGCACGGGCTGGCGCACCTGGCGCCGGGCGGGCATATCGTGAACATCGCCTCGACGGCGGCGCGCCGCGCATGGCCGAACGCCAGCGCGTATCACGCCAGCAAGTGGGGGCTGATGGGCCTGACGCACGCCTTGCACGCCGAATTGCGCGGCACGGGCGTCAAGGTGTCGGCGGTGATCGCCGGAGGCATGCGCACGCCCTTCCTGCTCGACCGGTTTCCGGACATCGACGTCGAGCTGCTGCAGGACCCCCACAATGTCGCCCGGGCCGTGAAGTTCGTGCTGACCCAGCCGCCGCAGACGGTCATACCCGAGGTCATGGTGCTGCCCATGAAGGAAACATCATGGCCTTGAGGCCGGCGGTGTTCCTGGACAAGGACGGGACCGTGCTGCAAGACATCCCCTACAACGTGGACCCCGCGCGCATGGCGTTCGCGCCGGGCGCGCGCGAAGGCGTGGCCAGGCTGGCGGTCCTGGGCCTGCCGCTGATCATCATCACCAACCAGCCCGGCATCGCGCTGGGCATGTTCGGCGCGGAGGCGCTGCGGCCGGTGCGGCGACGGCTGGCCCGGATGTTCGAGGAAGAGGGCGCGGCGCTGGCCGGCTTCCATTACTGCCCGCACCTGCCGGGCGGCGCCTTGCCGGCCTATGCCGTTTCCTGCGCCTGCCGCAAGCCGGCGCCCGGCCTGCTGCTGGCCGCGGCCGAGCGGCATCGCATCGACCTGGGCCGCTCTTGGTTCGTGGGCGACATCCTGGACGACATCGAGGCCGGCCGCCGCGCCGGCTGCCGTACCGTGCTGATCGACAACGGCAACGAGACCGAATGGAAACCGGGCGAATGGCGCGTGCCGCATCGCCGGGCGCCCGACCTGGCGGCGGCGAGCCGCATCGTGGCGGCCTCGTTCGAGCCGGCCGAAGGGGCTCGCGCATGAGTCCCTCATCGAGCTGGAGCGGGCTGCGCAAGATTCTGTGCATCCGGCTGGACAACCTGGGCGACGTCCTCATGACCACCCCGGCGATACGCGCCTTGAAGCAGGCCTGTCCCGGGCGCCGCATCGCTTTGCTGGCCTCGCCAGCCGGCGCGGCGCTGGCGCCCTTCCTGCCGGACGTGGACGAGGTCATCGCCTACGATGCGCCCTGGGTGAAGAACGAGGTGGACGACCCGGACGGCGAGGCGCGCATGCTGCGCGCATTGCGCGCGGCGGACTTCGATGCGGCGGTGATTTTCACGGTCTACAGCCAAAGCCCCTTGCCCGCCGCGCTGATGTGCCGGCTGGCCGGCATTCCGCGCGTGCTGGCGCATTGCCGGGAGAATCCCTATCGCCTGCTGTCGGACTGGCAGCCGGAGACCGAGCCTCATCAGCAGACGCGGCATGAAACGCGCCGCCAGCTCGATCTGGTCGAGCGGGTGGGGGCTGTCTGCAAGGACCCCAGGCTGGTCTTCGCGACGCGCGACGGCGACAGGCTGGGCGTGCGCGCCAAGCTGCGGGCGCATGGGCTGGCGCCGGGCGGCGCCTGGATCGTATCCCATTGCGGCGCGACGGCGCCTTCGCGCCGCTATCCGCCCGAATGCTTTGCCGAGGCCTTGAGCATGCTGGGCGGGCGCGCCGGGACCGTGGTGCTGACGGGCGGCGCATCCGAGCAGGCGCTGACGGACGGCATAAGGCGCATGTGCGCGGGCGCCGTGCCCATCATCGATCTTGCCGGGCTGCTGAGCCTGGGCGAGCTCGCCTGCCTGATCGAGGACGCGGCGCTGCTGCTGTCCAACAATTCCGGGCCGGTGCACCTGGCCGCCGCGCTGGGCACGCCCGTGGTCGACCTGTATGCATTGACCAACCCGCAGCATACGCCCTGGATGGTGCCGAGCCGGGTGCTGTTCCACGACGTGCCCTGCAAGTATTGCTATCGCAGCGTATGCCCCGAGGGGCATCACGACTGCCTGCGCAAGGTGCCGCCCGCCACGGTGTGCGCGGCGGTGCTGGAACTGCTGGCGGCAAGCGCCCCCAATGCCTCCGAGCCGCCGGGGCTGTCTGAACTGGAGAATACCGCATGCTGACTCTGGGCATCAACGCAACCTTCCACGACTGTTCCGCCGCCATCGTGCGCGACGGCGACGTACTGGCCGCCGTGGAAGAAGAGCGCTTCACGCGCATCAAGCACGGCAAGCGCCCCGTGCCGTTCTCCACCTGGCAGCTGCCCTATCATGCCATCGACTATTGCCTGTCCCAGGCGGGCTGCGGGCTGGCGGACGTCGACCGCATCGTCTATGCCTTCGATCCGGCGCTGCTCGAGGACGGCATCGCGCCCGACGGCCGCATCGAGCTGCCGCTGGAGCCCTCGGCAAACTGGAAGGGGCCGGGGTCGCCCTGGGACGGCCTGTTTCTTTCTTACATCGTGAATGCGCCGCGCCAGCTGATCGGCGGCGTGCCGCATCACCTGCAGGACCGCTTCCGCTCCGATACCTTGCAGCATGTCCTGGAGCGCTGGCGCTTCCTGGAGCATCATCTTTGCCACGAAGCCAGCGCCTTCCTGGCGGCGCCCTACGAAGAAGCCGCGGTCCTGACCATGGACGGCCGGGGCGAACGGACCACGACCAGCTATGGGCATTTCTCCGGCGGCCGCTACGAGCGCATCCGGCAAGTGCTGCTGCCGCATTCGCTCGGGCTATTGTACGAAGACGTGACCCGGTACCTGGGCTTCCTGCATTCCTCCGACGAATACAAAGTCATGGCGCTGGCGTCCTACGGCAAGCCGGCCTACGTCGACGAGTTCCGCCGCGTCTTGCGCTACGACGGCGAAGGCGGCTACAGCGTGCATCCCTGCAACTGGGAAGAGGTCTTCGGGCCGGCGCGGCTGCGCGGCACGGAGTTCCTGCCCCGGCACATGGATATCGCGCATTCCCTGCAGAAGGTATTGGAAGAAACCGTTCTGGAGATGGCGCGCTGGCTGCATGGGCGGACGCAGGCGCGCCATCTTTGCATGGCGGGCGGAGTGGCCTTGAATTGCGTGCTGAACGCGCGCCTTGCCGACCAGGGGCCGTTCGACGGCGTCTGGGTGCAGCCCGCCGCCGGGGATGCCGGCACCGCGCTGGGCGCCGCCTTGTGGATGGACCGGCACGAGCGTGAGCCCGGAAGCCGGCGGTGGGTCATGGACCATGCTTATCTGGGGCCCGGCTATGGCGACGAGGAGATCGGCGGATTCCTGACCCGTTCCGGCGTCAAGCACCGCAAGCTCTCCAATGTGGCGGAGAGCGCGGCGGAGCTGCTCGCGGACGAGAAGGTCATCGGCTGGTTCCAGGGCCGCATGGAGTTCGGTCCCAGGGCGCTGGGCGCGCGTTCCATCCTGGCCTCGCCCCGGAACAGCGCCATGCAGGCCCGCCTGAACGAGCTCAAGGACCGGGAGGACTTCCGGCCGGTCGCGCCGGTGGTGCTCGAAGAGCGCGCGCATCTATGGTTCGACAGCCGGGGGAAGGGCCGGATCGAAGCGCCTTTCATGCTGTTCGTGTTCGACGTGCTGCCGGACAAGGCGGACCTGATACCGGCCGTGCGCCATACGGACGGCACGGCGCGCGTGCAGACCGTCAATGCGCAGCAGCACCCTTTGCTGCACGGCATGCTGACGGAGTTCGAGGCAAGAACGGGCGTGCCCGTCCTGGTGAACACGTCCTTCAACACGCGCGGCGAGCCCGTGGTGTGCAGCCCCCGGGACGCCCTGGAATCGTTCTGGACCTCGCCCCTGGACGCCTTGTTCATAGGAAGCTATCTCGTAGAAAAGACATGATGGATGCGCGCGAGACCGCTCCCCTGGACTGGGGGGCAGACATCGGCAGGGTCGCCGTGTTCCGGGCCTTGAACCTGGGAGACATGCTGTGCGCCGTCCCGGCGCTGCGCGCGCTGCGCGCCAGGCTGCCGCGAGCCCGCATCACCCTGGTGGGCCTGGACAGCGCGGCGCCGGTGCTGCGGCGTTTTCCGCAGTATCTGGACGAGCTGGCGATCTTTCCCGGCGATGCGGCGTTTCCGGAGCAGCCGGTGCGCGCCGCCGCCTTGCCCGCGTTCTACCGCGACATGCGCGCGCGGGCCTTCGACCTGGTGCTGCAGATGCATGGCAGCGGGCGGCGCTCCAACGACATCGTGCGGGCGATGGCGCCCGCGCAGTGGGCGGGCTTCGTGCCGGACGCGGAACAGGCCGTGCCGGGGCGCCTGCTGCCCTGGCCCGATCATCTGCACGAGATCCACCGCTATCTCGCCCTGCTTGGGCACATCGGCGTGGACGCGGCCGACGACAGCCTGGAGTTTCCGCTCGGCGCATCGGACGAGGCGGAGGCCGATGCCGTGGCGGTCGGCTCGGGCCTGGCCCTGGACCGGACGGTGTTCGTGCACCCCGGGGCCAGGCTGGCCTCGCGCCGCTGGCCGCTCGAGCGCTATGCCCGGGTGGCCGCGGCGCTGGCCGATGCGGGATGGCAGATCGCCATCACCGGCAGCAAGGACGAGGCGCCGTTGGCGCGCAGCCTGAAGGACGCCCTGGGCCCGCGCGGCGTGGACTTGTGCGGGCGGACTTCGCTGGGCGCCCTGGCCGCCCTGCTGCGGCGCGGGCGGCTGCTGGTGTGCAACGACACGGGCATCTCGCACGTGGCGGCCGGCGTGCATCTGCCCAGCGTCGTCATTGCCTCGGGCAGCGACGTGGCCAGGTGGGCGCCCCTGGATGCGAGCCGCCATACCGTGCTGCATACCCCCATGGCCTGCCGGCCCTGCGCTTACGATGAGTGCCCCATCGGGCATCCCTGCGCCCTGGGCGTGCAGGTCGACCGCGTGGTGGCCGAGGCGGCCAGGCGCCTGAACTCGGGAGGCCGCCCATGACCGACACCTTGCGCATCCTGACCTGGCACGTGCACGGCAACTACCTGTATTCCCTGACGCAGCTGCCGCATCGCTTCATCGTCCCGGCCATGCCCGGCAACCGGCCCGGCTACGCGGCGCTGGGCCCCAAGATACCGTGGGGGAGCAATGTGAGCATGGTGCCGGCCGAGCAATTGCGGGAACAGCAGTTCGATTGCGTCATCTACCAGTCCCGGCCGGTCTTCGAACATGACAGCCGGCAGTTGCTGAGCCCGTCCCAGCGCAAGCTGCCCAGCGTCTACATCGAGCACAATCCGCCCGAACCCCATCCCACCGACACGCGCCACGTGTTCCGGCACGACCGGGGCGTGCTGGTGCACGTCACGCACTACAACGCCTTGATGTGGGACGCCGGCGACATGCCGGTCGCGGTCATCGAGCACGGCGTGCCGGAAGCGCCGGGCGTCCATTACATCGGCGAGCTGGAGCGCGGCATCGTGGTCATCAACAATCTCGGTTCCCGCGGGCGCCGTGTCGGGGCGGACATCTATGAGTGGGCGCAGGCCCGCATGCCGCTGGACCTCATCGGCATGGGCTCCGAAACCCTGAAGGGCGGCAAGGGCGAGGTGCCCAACCTGGAGGTGCCGGCCTTCATGGCCCGCTACCGGTTTTTTTTCACGCCGATCCGATACGCGAGCCTGGGACTGTCGCTGGTGGAAGCGATGATGGCGGGCCTGCCGGTGCTGGGCATCGCCGCCACCGAGCTGCCGCACGTCATCGAGAACGGCGTCAATGGCTACGTGGACAATCGCCCCTCGGCCCTGCTGGACGTCTCGCGCCAGCTGCTGGCCGATGCGGGCCTGGCGCGCAAATGGGGCGCGGCCGCCCAGCGCACGGCCCGCGAACGCTTCGGCATCGGCCGTTTCGTGGCGGACTGGGAACGCCTGCTGGCGGATCTGACCGGCAGGCGCCCGGATTGACGAAGCGGAGTGACGAAGCAGGCCGCCTTTTGACGCTGACGGACCCTAGCCCGGCGTGCGAGGCTCGGCCTGGGGATTCGGCGCAAGCGGCGCGCGGACGGCCTTGCCCGCCTGCAGGCCTGCCGGCCGTTCTCCCAGCCGATGGCATTGCAAGCCATGGCGCCGCAGCAGGCCGGGCCGATAGATGCCGCGGGCGTCGAACACCACGCCGCCGCGCAGCCGGGCCGCCACGGCCTCGAAATCCGGCGCCTTGAATTCCTCCCATTCCGTCATCAGCACCAGCGCGTCCGCTTCCTCGCAAACGTTCAGGGCCGATTCGCCGAAGACCGTGGCGGTGTCGCCCAGCGCGGCCCGCGCGGCGTTCATCGCCACGGGATCATAGGCCGACACCGTGGCGCCGGCGCCCAGCAACGCGTGAATGAGCGCGAGACTGGGCGCCGATCGCACGTCGTCCGTTCCCGGCTTGAAGGAAAGGCCCCATATCGCGATGCGTCTTTGGCGCAGCCCGCCGCCGAAATGGTCCCGGATGGCATCGAACAGCTTGCGTCCCTGCAGGCGGTTCACCCGCTGGACGCTGCGCAGCATGTAGGCCGGCTCGCCCGCTTCCTGGGCGCTGCGGATCAGGGCGCGCAAGTCTTTGGGCAGGCAGGAGCCGCCGTAGCCTGCCCCGGGCTGCAGATAGCCCGCGCCGATGCGCGGGTCGCTTTTCAGCACGCGGCAGACGGCCTCCATGCCGGCGCCCAGGCTGCCGGCGAGCCCGGCCAGTTCGTTGACCATCGATATCCGCGCGGCCAGCATGGCGTTGCATGCGTATTTGGCGAACTCGGCGCTGCGTCGATCCATGAACATCAGGCTTGCGCCTCGCTCGACGAAGGGCGCATACAGTTCGGCCAGCGCCTGGGCCGAGCCTTCGTCATTGGCCCCGACGACGATGCGGCTGGGATGCCGGAAGTCGCGGATGGCCCGGCCCTCGGCCAGGAATTCCGGATTGGACGCGACGCGCACCCTGGGCTGGCCGGCGGCCGCGCCGTGCTTGGCGTTCAGCAGTTTCTCGATATGGTCGCCCGTGCCGATGGGCACGGTGGATTTGACGACGATGACGCAGTCTTCGAATGCCGTGTCCGCCAGCTCATGCACGCAGTGCAGCAGGTTCTCCAGATTGGCGCTCCCGTTGGTCTGCGAAGGCGTGCCCACGGCCAGGAAGGCGACGGCGGCGTGCCGCATGGCGCGGGCGATGCTGGTTTCGAAGCTCAGCCGGCCGGCCTGCAGCTGCGCGGCGAGCAATTCGTCCAGCCCCGGTTCATGGAACGGCAGCCGCCCCGCGCGCAAGGCCGCGACCTTGCCGGCGTCGTGATCGACGCAAACCACTTGATTGCCCGCTTCCGCGAGACAGCACCCGGTGACCAGGCCAACGTAGCCCGATCCAATGACGACGACCTTCATACGGAACCCTTTGAAAGAGGACGCTTCCACAGGCGATGCGTCCGGCGTCCGGTTGAAGCAAGCCTTGTGCCCGCCGGCCTATTGCCGTCGACGGGCCTGTGAGGCCTCGTGCCGCCGCACGCGTTCCAGCAGGGCGCAGGTTTCGGGGCGCAGGACGCGCCGGTTCTTCTGCACCAGGTCCCAGCCTCCCAGCGCGTCGAACAGGGCGCGGCCGAAGAGGAGCGGGGCGCTGCGCCGCAAGGCCATGGGCCAGGGCAGCCTGAGCCACGCCGTCCAGACCGCGTTGCGCGCGATCAGCCTGCGCCGCAGTCCGCTGTCCCGCGCGAGCGAAGGCCAGTGATGGACCAGGAGTTCGGGCGCGTAGACGATGCGGCCGCCCGCATCCAGGATGTCCATGGCCAGCAGCGCCTCTTCGCCGCCGATGAAGAAAGGCGGCCAGTAGCCGCCCGCCTTCCGGTAGGCGCTGGCGCGCATGACGTTGGCGCCGGCCATGAAGCCCGTCAGCATGGGGCCGATGCCCGGCACGTGCTCCAGCGGGCTGGCCGCCATGGCCTCGCAGGCCGGGTCCGGCCGCTCGTCCGGGCCGACGACGATGCGCGCGTTCAGGACGGCGATGTCCGGCCGGGCGTCGAGCAGGTCCGCCGCCTTGCGCAGCGAGCCCGCGGCCCACCAGGTGTCGTCGTCGCAGAAGGCCACATAGGGCGTGCGCACCCGCTCGACGCCCAGGTTGCGGCCGGCCGCCCCCAGATTGCGCTCCGACCGGACCAGGGACACGCCCGGGTAGCGCTGGGCCAGGCATTGCGCGGTGCCGTCGGCGCCGGCATTGTCGACCACGATGATGGGCGCGCGGTCGGGCAGCGCAAGCAGGCGGTCCAGGCTGCGGCACAGTTCTTCGCGGCGGTTGTGCGTCAGCACGACCACGCTCACGCGCGTTTCGCGGCCCGGGGCGTCGCGGTTCATAGGAATTCCATATTGCAATGCAGCCGCCAGTACCGCTCGCGCTGCCGCAGCACCGGCCCGCCGTCTTCGTAGCCCAGGCCGCGGAACTGGCTGCGGTAGGCCGCGACCGCGCGAGCCTTGGCTTGCGGCAGCCGGCCGGGGTCCAGCGGCGTGGCGGCGACGCCCCGGTCCAGCAGCTCGGCCAGCCGCCGGACGACCCATTCCGGCCGCTGGCTGTAGGGAATGTCTTCGTAGGCGAACCACTGGATGGACGCGAAGCGGTGGCATAGCGTCATCGAGGCGTTCGATACGCGCAGGTGGTCCTCGTGGAACAGGCCCAGGGGAAAGAAGACGGCGGCGGGCTGGGCCTGCGCGATCATGGACGCCAGCGTGTCGCTCAGGAAATCCGGCCCGCAGCGGGGCTGCTGCGCGTACTGGCTATCCAGGAAGCCCAGGTCCACGCCGGCGGCCCGCAGGGCGTCCAGGGCCTTGCCGTTTTCCAGGGCGCGCTCGCGCATGGCCTGCTCGGCGCAGGAAAATCCGCAGCGGCGATCCCAGTCGGTCAGCATGCCCGGATCCTGGGGCTGCCCGGTGCAGACGGTGATGACGGTGCTGCCCGGCACGGCGGACAACAAGTCTCCGCAGCTGAAGACGGCATCGTCATAATGCGGCGACACCACGACGAGCGGGCTGAGCGCCGCCGCAAGGTCCGCCGCCGGGTCGGGCGCGGGTACGCAAGACGGTGAAGGCGAGGAAGACATGGTCAGCCGCCGCGCTTGCCTTCGTCGACCGCCCGCTGCAGCGCCTCGTCGGTCAGCGCGCGTTCGTCCGGATCCGCCGTGCCGCTCCGGGGCGGCGTGAAGCGCAGCTTCTCCATGTAGGGCGTGGGCTTTTTGCGGCGGTAGTCCAGAAACTCCTTGGCGTAGTAGTCGCGCGCCTGCCGCATGGTCTTGGCGCCGGTCGCGATGTCATGCATGAGGTTCAGCGCCAGAAAATTCGCCTGCTCATCATGGCAGCGCGCGGACACTTCTCCCCTGGTCCGGTCGATGACGACGCTGCCGTCGAACAGGTAGGCGTCCCGCGCCTTGTCGGCGGGGAAGCGGTAGTCGATCACGGATTCGACCGAATCCAGGTGCGGGGCGGGGAAGTTGTGATCGTGCACCTCGCGCGTGGCGACGATGCGCTTCCAGGGGCCCGGCTTGTGCCAGACGACCTGGCTTGCGCTCACTTCATCGGGCTCGCCGTATTGGTCGACGACCAGTTGCGCCGCTTCCCGGGCGTCTCCGGGCCATTCCGAAATCGAGGGTGAAATCGCCTTGCCGTTCATATACACCTCCATGTGTGAAAGTCATGCCGGTTTCCATGCCTCGGGGCATGGACATCAAGCGGGCGGCGGGCGCCCCCTGCCGCGGGTCAGGGCGAGGACCGTGGCGACCAGCTCGCGCGGGTCCACCGGCTTGGTCATATAGACCTGGAAGCCCGCCAGCAATGCATAAAGCCGGTCTTCGTTGGCGGAATGCCCGGAAAGCGCGATGGCGGGCAGGCGGCGGGAAAGCGGCACGCTGCGCTTTTCCTCCAGTTGCCGGATCCTGCCCATCACCTGGTAGCCGTCTATCTCTCCCAGGGAAATGTCGCAGATCAGCACGTCCGGCCAGCGGTCCTGCGTTTGCTCGTGCAGCGCCTCGATCGCCGTTTCGCCCGATGCGAATCGCACCGTCCGGGCGCCGTGGTCCTCCAGGGACTCCCCAAGCAGCATGCGCGCTTCCTGCAAATCGTCCACGACGTAGATGTTCAGGCCCTTGAGCGGCTCGGGAATCGCGGGCTGGGGCAGGGGGCGGGGCGCCTGGTCCACGACGGCGCGCAAAGGCATGCGCAGAATGAACGCCAGCCCGGAGCCGTCCGCGGTGGGTTGCGTCTCGAAGCGCCCGCCCATCTGCTCCATCAGGGCGCTGGCGCGCAGCGGATCGAGCAGCTCCACCTCGGCCTCGCCCATCACCACGGGCAGGGGCGCTTCGGCCTCCCCGGGCGGGGCGGCGGCCTCTTCGGCGCGATGCGTCAGGCGGCCGTCGGTGATGGCCACGGCGACGTCGCCGCCCTGGCGCTCCAGGCCTATCGCGATGCGTCCGTCGGGCGGCGTGAAGGCGATGGCGTTCTCCAGCATTTCCGCGAGCAGCCGCTGCAGCGCGGCCGGATCGCCCGTCACGCGCGCGGCGTCGGCGCGGATCGAGGTATAGAGCACGATGCCGCGCGCGTCGATGGCGGCCCGCAGCGAATCGATCACGCCGGCCACCAGGGCCACCAGGTTGATCGGCTGGGCGCTGAGGCGGGCGCCGGTCTGGTCCAGCGCCTCCTGCTGCAGCTGCAGCTGCCACATCTGGGCGTACTGGCCCCGCATGCGCAGCAATTCCTGGTGCGTGCCGCGCTCGACGATGCGGCCATGGTCCATGACCAGGATCTGGTCGGCATCGACGATGGTGGACAGGCGGTGCGCGATGATCAGCGTGCTGCGCCCGCGCGACAGCTGTTTCAGCTCCTGCTGAATGGCCCGTTCCGTCCTCGTGTCCAGCGCCGAGGTGGCTTCATCGAGCACGAGGATGGGCGGGTTCTTGAGAAAGGCCCGCGCGATGGCGATGCGCTGGCGCTCGCCGCCCGACAGCTTGACGCCCCGCTCGCCGACCGAGGTGTCGTACTGGGCGGGCAGGCTTTCTATCAGGTCGTGGATGCGGGCGGCCTTGGCGGCGTCTATCACCTGGGCCACGCTCGCCCCCGGCCGGCCGTAAGCGATGTTGTAGAAAATGGTGTTGTTGAACAGCAGGGATTCCTGCGGCACCACGCCGATGGCGGCCCGCAGGCTGGCCTGGGTGACGGCGCGCACGTCCTGGCCGTCTATGGAGATGGTGCCGCGGTCGGCGTCGTAGAGGCGCAGCAGCAGGCGCGCCAGCGTCGATTTCCCCGACCCGCTGCCGCCGACCACGGCGACCTGCTGGGCCGGCTCGATGCGAAAGCTGACGTCGTGCAGGATGCGCCGGGCGGGCTCATAGGCGAAATCGACCTTGTCGAAGCTGACGGCCCCGCCCTCGACCCGCAGCGGGGGCAGGTCGTCGGTCGCCTCCGTTTCCGTCGGCAGGCGCAGCAGATTGGACATGCGCTCGGCGTTGATCAGGGCTTCGCGGGTCTGGCGGAAGACCAGGCCCAGCGTGTTGAGCGGCAGGCACACCTGTATGACGTAGGCGTTGATCAGCACCAGGTCGCCCACCGTCAGGGTCCCGTTGACGACGTCCTGGCCCGCCATCAGCATGACGGTGGCGACGCCTCCGGCGATGATCGCGCTCTGCCCCACATGCAGAATGGACAGCGCCTTCTGGTTGTCCAGGCCGACGTCGATCCAGCGGTTCATGATGCCGGCCAGGCGCTGCGATTCCGCCTGCTCGCTGGTGTACAGCTTCACGGTTTCGTAATTCGTCAGGCTGTCGACCAGGTGGCCGCTGGCGGCGGAATCCAGCTCGTTCAGGGCGCGCTGATGGCGGATCCGCCTTTCCGTGAACACGATCGTATAGACGGTGTAGGCGATGAAGGTCAAAGCCAGCACGCCGGCGAATCCCATGGCATAGGCCGAAAGCAGGATGATGACGATGGACACGATCTCGATCACCGTCGGCAGCACGGTGAACAGCGCGGTGCCCAGCAGAAAGCCTATGCCCGCCGTTCCCCGCGAGACGTCGCGCGCGAACGCCCCCGTCTGCTGGCCGCCGTGGAAGCGCGCGCTCAGATGGTGCAGGTGGTCGAACACCCTTACGGTGAAATCCGCGACCGCCGTGGCCGCCACCCTGGCGAAGGCCATGTCGCGCAGTTCGGTGAACAGGCCCGACAGAAAGCGCAGCAAGGCATAGGCCAGCAGCAGGAAGACGGGCAGGGACAGCGCGCCGGGCGCGGCGCCCAGCCCGTCGATGATGTTCTTCAGGGCGACCGGCACCAGCAGGGCGAACACCTTGGCGGCGACCAGCAGGGCCAGCGCGGCCGCGGTGCGCCGGCGGAAGCGCCAGACCACGTCCCATATGGTGGAGGCGATTTCGCGCTGCCCCGAGGATCCGAAGCCGGGGGCGCGGATGCCGCGGGCGTATTTTTTGACGAGCGCCATCATTCAGATCAGCGGGAGCGAGTGCGGCCGGGTTCCGTCGTGTTCGCCCAGCTGCAGGCGTTCGGGAGTCTGCAGGGCTTTCTTTTTGGCGATGGCGCGCAACAGGCTCGCGATGCTGGTGCCGATCGCTTCGTCGAACCAGGGGTCGGCGCCGCTGACGCCCACGGCGATGCCCTCGTGCCATATGCCGCCCCAGACGCCGGTGTCGGTGGGGCGCAGCAACTGGGGAGCGATGTAGCGCAATTCGTGGCCGTTGCGCTGGGCGCGCCAGCAGACGCGCGCTTTTTCGCGGGCATACTGCGCGTAGTCGGCGTCCCAGGCGTCGCGGTCGCCCACGGAGTGTTCGTAGAGAATGGCTTGTTCGAAGCGGCAGTCCTCGGGATGCAGGGCGGGGTCCATGATGACGATGTGCAGGAAGCCGCTTTCGCCGATGCGCCGGGAGGCGATTCCTCGTTCTATCATGGGCATGGCAAGGTCCACGGCTTCTTTGGCGGCGGCTCTGCCGGCCAGGGCGCTGCCGGCTGTCGTTTGCGCTATGGTCATTTCCGGTCCTCACAGTACGGTTGACTGGAGGCGGCCAGCAAATGGTATGCCGGGTTGCCGGGCGGGCGCGGAGGCTAGAAGTACGCCAGCAAGCGCCCGAAGACGCCCGCCGCTATCCATAGCATGAGCGAGGCCGCCGCCTGCAGGCGGCCCAGGCGCGGAGCGGACGCGTCCCAGCCGCCGAGGCGGCCGGACCACAGCGCCCGGAACAGCAGGGCGTTGGCGGCGCCCAGCGTAATGCACGCCAGCTTGATGGGGAAAAGGGGATTGTCCAGCAACGGGCCGGCATCCGCGGCGAACAGCAGCACGCCGCTGGCGAGCAGCAGGGCGAGCCCGCCGGCCGCCAGCGGCGTCAGCAGCGCCGAGACCTCAGGCAGCGGGAACTTGCGGGCCACGCCCAGAAGGCGCAGGTCCAGCAGCAGCATCGGGCCCAGCAGCAGAACCAGGCCGGCCAGATGAACCAGGTTGACGGCGGGATAGGCGGCGCCCGACGCGCGCATCCATTCGCCGAGCGGGGAATGCTCCAGCCATGCCGCCCATTGGGCGATGTTCATGGAGCCCGCCTAGCCGAACGCGCAAGCCGGCCGCGACGCATCAGCGCAGTTCGACGGTCTTGCCATCGACGGTGATGCGTTCCGCGCGGATCTCGGGCGTGCCGTCGCGGCGGGGATAGCCTTCGATGGTCACCACCTTGCCTTTCTGCAGGGCCTCCTTGGGCAGGCCGCGCGTTTCCATGCGGCGGGTGGGCGCCAGAATGACCTCCCAGTCACGCCCCTGATGCTGGATCGTCACCTGGGCGTGCGGGTTGCGATACCGCAGCGCGGTCAGCGGGGCTTCCAGTTTCATGGCCTTGTCGGTGTCGTAGGCGCTCCAGCCATGGTGCGCCCAGGCGGGGCCTGCAAGCAGGCTCAGCGCCAGGACGCCGAGCAGCGATTTGAGCGGCATGTCGGTCTCCGTGAGAAAAAGGCGTCTGGATGATTATAGTCACGATAGAATCGTGGGCATTCCATCGACCCATTCATTGGAGGGCCCCTGGCATGCGTTTCCTCATGAACACCTCTTTTTCCGCATGGCGCCGCAGTAGCGGCCTGGCCGCGGCGATCCTGGCGGGCGCATTGTGCGCGGGCGGTTCCGCGGCGCTCGCCCAGGCGCCCGCCATGCAGGCCGCCCAGGCGCCCGGCTACTACCGCATGATGCTCGGCGGCTTCGAAGTCACCGCCTTGTACGACGGCAGCATCCCGCTGGGCGTGGATCTCTTGAAGGGCGCAAGCATCGAAGAGATCGGCCGCCTGCTCGAACAGGGCTTCGTGCCGGTCTCGCAACAGGGCGTGCAGACGGCGGTGAACGCCTACCTGGTCCATACCGGCAAGCACCTGATCCTGGTGGACGCCGGCGCCGCGAGCTGTTTCGGTCCCGCGCTGGGGGCGGTGTCGCGCAACATCGAGGCAGCGGGATACAGCGCGGCGCAGGTGAATGCGGTTCTGCTGACCCATCTGCATGGCGATCATGCCTGTGGCCTGGTCGGCGCGAATGGCGGGCCGGCGTTTCCCAACGCCACCCTGCACGTGGCCGAGGACGAGGCCGCCTTCTGGCTCAATACCGACATCGCCGCGCAGGCGCCCCAGGACGCCCAGCCGTTCTTCAAGATGGCGCAAGAGGCGGTGGCGCCCTATCGGGCGGCGGGCAAGCTGCAGCGCTTCAAGGCCGGCGAGCGCCTGCTGCCGGGGGTGGAGGCCGTGCCGCTGCGCGGGCACACGCCGGGTCACGGCGGCTATCTGTTTTCTTCCGGCGGCCAGGCGATGCTGGTGTGGGGCGATGTCATACACAGCCATGCGGTGCAGTTCGCCAGGCCCGAAGTGTCCATCGAGTTCGACACCGATCCTCAGCAGGCGGTCGCCAGCCGGCGCCAGGTGCTGGCCGACGCGGTCAAGCAGAAATACTGGATCGCCGGCGCACACCTGCCTTTCCCCGGCATAGGCCATGTCCGCCATGCGGGCGAGCGCTATGAATGGGTGCCCGCGGAGTACGGGCCCTTGCCGTCCAACTAATATTTCATGGAGACGAGATGTTGAAGGTCTATGCAATCAACGGAATCACCCCGGTCGTCGATCCGGGCGCTTATGTGCATCCCACGGCGGTATTGATCGGCGACGTGATCGTGGGGGCGGGGGTGTACGTGGGGCCGCTCGCCAGCCTGCGCGGCGATTTCGGCCGCATCGAGCTGCGGCGCGGTTCGAATGTGCAGGACGCCTGCGTGATTCATGGCGTGGCGGAAAACGACACCATCGTTGAGGAGGACGGGCACATCGGCCATGCCGCGGTGCTGCATGGCTGCACCATCGGTCGCAATGCGCTGGTGGGCATGAACGCGGTGGTGATGGATCAGGCCGTCGTGGGCGAATGCAGCATCGTGGCGGCCATGGCTTTCGTCAAGGCGGGCATGGCGATCCCGCCCCGCAGCCTGGTGGTGGGCGCGCCGGCGCGCGTGCTGCGCGAGCTGTCGGACGCGGAGATCGAGCAGAAGTCTTACGGCACCCGGCAGTACCAGCTGTTGACGACGCGCAGCCTGCAGACCATGCAAGTGGTGGAGCCCTTGGCTCGCGTCGAGGAGAATCGCGCCCGGCTGTCCAGGGAGGTGACGGACCCCGCGCGCTGACGGGCGGGGTTCCGGCGGCAAGCCCTAGTCGAAGATCTCCGGGTTCAAGAGAATCGACCGGTCGACGTTGCGGATGTCGTTGCGGCCGCAAAACCCCATGGTGATGTCCATTTCGTTCGCGATCATCTGCAGGCAGCGCGTGACGCCCGCTTCCCCCATGGCGCCCAGCGCGTACAGGAAGGAACGGCCTATCATCGTGCCCTTCGCGCCCAGGGCGATGGCCTTCAGGACATCCTGCCCCGACCGGATGCCGCCGTCCATCCAGACCTCGATTTCCTTGCCCACCGCATGCGCGATGGCGGGCACGGCGGAGATCGACGAAGGCGCGCCGTCGAGCTGGCGGCCGCCGTGGTTCGAGACGATCAGGGCGTCCGCGCCCGATTCCACCGCCAGGCGCGCGTCTTCGGGGTCCATGATGCCTTTCACGATGATTTTTCCGCCCCAGCGGTTCTTGATCCATTCCATGTCCTTCCAGCTCAGGCTGGGGTCGAACTGCTCGGCGGTCCAGGAGGAAAGGGAGGACAGGTCGCCGACGCCCTTGGCGTGGCCGACGATATTGCCGAAGCTGCGGCGCTTGGTGCCCAGCATGTTCAGGCACCAGCGCGGCTTGGTGGCCAGGTTGATGAGATTGGCCAGCGTGGGCCGGGGCGGGGTGGACAAGCCGTTCTTGATGTCCTTGTGGCGCTGGCCGAGCACCTGCAGGTCGAGCGTGAGGACCAGGGCCGAGCAGTTCGCCGCTTTCGCGCGGTCGATCAGCCGCTCGATGAAGTCGCGGTCGCGCATGACGTACAGCTGGAACCAGAACGGCTTGTGCGTGTGCGCCGCGATGTCCTCGATGGAGCAGATGCTCATGGTGGACAAGGTGAAGGGAATGCCGAATTTCTCGGCCGCCTTGGCGCCCAGGATCTCGCCGTCGGCATGCTGCATGCCGGTCAGCCCGGTCGGCGCGATGGCGACCGGCATGGCCACGTCCTGGCCGATCATGGTGCTGCGCAGGCTGCGTTTCTCGATGTCCACCGCGACCCGCTGGCGCAGCTTCAATTTATGGAAGTCGGCCTCGTTGGCGCGGTAGGTGCCTTCGGTCCAGGAGCCCGAGTCGGCGTAATCGTAGAACATCCGGGGCACGCGGCGGCGGGCAAGCAGCCGGAAATCCTCGACGCAGGTGATTTGGGACGGTTTGGGCAATTGGAGGCTCCTGTATCTTTTTTATGGGCGGACGAGCGCAAAAGTAACGTATTGTTCAGAGAAAATCCACCATCGACATCAAACGAACTTCAAAGCGTCGACGGCGTGCGCGTGGACCATGACGGCGTCGCCCCCGTTCCACCAGATGATGCGCGCCAGTCTCGCGCGCCGGGCGATGGCCAGCGCCTGCACCGGGTCGCTCTCGATGAAATGGGTGTGCCGGCGCGCCAGGATGGCCTCCGCCTTGTGCAGCGGCGTCTGGGCGGCGCTGTGCCGGGAATCGTCGCGCATGATCAGCGGGCCCATGAAGCCGTGGCGGTCCAGCCAGGCCCGGGTTCGCGCGCGATCCTGCTCGGGGCGCCCGGTGATGATGGTGCTTTGCGCGAGGTCCAGGGCGGGCAGCGTCTTGCTCAGGGGCAGCAGATCGCGTTCCGCCAGCGTGTCCTGCAACGCCATGGCGTAGCGCTCTTCGGGCAGGTCCATCAGCAGCACGCCGTCCAGGTCTATCGCCCACGAGGCGTATTCGTATTCGGGCCGGCGCGGCTGGTTGAAGGTGGCCTCGAAGGCGTCGGTGATCGAATGGCGCTCCCAGGGAAACCAGGCGCGGCAGCCGTCCGGGACCGCCGGGCCGAAGTCGGGCCGGATCCTCGATTCGGCATCGTGGGCCAGGGTGAAGACCCGCAGCTCATAGCCCTGGCCGCGCAGGAAATCGACGCTGTCCGACAAGGTCGTGCCGCGGCCGGCGATGTCTTCGACCAGCAGCACGCGGCAGGGCGGCCGGGGCCGTTCGACGGTGTACCAGGAGACCCGGCGCGGGCCGCGCGCATAGGCCACCGCGTGCAGCGGCAGGGAGAGCTCGGTGGCGATCATGGTGGCCGGCACGAGGCCGCCGCGCGCGATGGCCACGACGGCGTCGTAGCGGTCGGCGCGCCACCGCGGCAGGTATTCGGATATCACGCTTTCGATGAGCGCGTAATCGTAGGGAAACGCGGTGCGGTGCTGAGGCATGGATCCGGGGACGGGCGTGATGACGGCTTGCCAAGTGTAGCCCCGAAACCTCGTATACTGACCGATTGACCTTGTTGACACATGAATGCCAGATGCTCCGGATGAAGCGAACGAGTCGGTGGCTGATGCTGGCCGGGGTGCTGGCCGTCCTGGCCGTGCTGGGATACCGGCACTGGCAGGGGCCGGTGCTTCCGGCGTATCGCCTGTCGGCCACGACGCTGCTGCGCAATGTGGTTGCGACGGGCCGGGTGGTTTCCGTGGCGCGCGCCCAGGTCGGTTCCGAGATCACCGGCGTGGTGGCGGAGCGGCGGGTCGAAGAAGGCCAGCGCGTCAAGGCCGGCGATGTGCTGCTGACGCTGCGTTCCGACGAATTCCAGGCGCGCCGCAGCGAGGCCCTGTCCGAGCTGGATCAATTGCGGCGGGCCAGGTGGCCGCAGGCGCAGGCGCGGCTGCGGCAGGCCGAGGCCCAGCTCGCCCAGGCCCGGCGCGAGGCCGACCGGCGCAAGGTCCTGGCGGCTTCGCAGGCGATCCCGCGTGAAGCCCAGGAGCAGGCGGCCAATGCCTTGGCCACCGCCCTGGCCGACGAAGAACAGGCGCGGCTCGAAGCGGCCCGGCTGGCGCCGGGCGGCACCGAGGAAGCCGTGCTGCGCGAGCGCCTGGCGGCCGCCGACGCGGCGCTGTCCAAGACGGTCCTGCGCGCCGGCTTCGACGGCACGGTCCTGGTCAAGGCGGTCGAGGCCGGCGATCTGGTCCAGCCGGGCCAGGTTCTGTTCGAACTGGCGCGCGATGGCGGCGTCGAGGTCCTGGTGCCGCTGGACGAGCGCAACCTGGGTGTCCTGAGGGTCGGCCAGAGCGCCGTCTGCATCGCCGACGCCTACCCGGACGACAGCTTCCGCGCCACCGTCAAGCGCATCGCCCCCAGCGTGGATCCCATGCGCGGCACGGTCGACGTCCGCCTGGACATCGAAGCGCCGCCGCCTTATCTGCGCGACGACTTGACGGTGACGGCGACCATCTCGACGGGCCGGCGCGAAAACGCGATCGCCGTGCCCAACGACAGCCTGTTCGAATCCCGGGGACGGACGGCGGTGGCGATGGCCGTGCGCAACGGAATCGTCGAGCGCGTGCCCGTCGCGCTGGGCCTGAAAGGCCTGGTCATGACGGAGGTGACGAGCGGCCTGCGCGCCGGCGACCTGGTGCTCAACCGCAACGACGTGGAGCCGGGCACGCGGGTGCGGGTCACGGATCTTGCGCCGCCCGCGGCGCGTCCGCCGGACGGGGACGTCTCGGCGATGTTCCAGTGACGGCGGGACGCGGCACATGTGGCTCGAAGCACTCGTCGCGCTGAGATTCCTCCGCCAGGGCCGATCCCAGACGCTCATGATCCTGGTCGGCGTCACGGTGGGCGTGGCGGTCATCGTGTTCGTGACCACGCTGATCAACGGCTTGCAGGCGAACGTCATCGACCGCACGCTGGGCACCCAGTCCCATATACGGGTCGAGCCCGAAGAAGAGGTCAATCGGCCGGCGCCCGCGCCGGAGGGCGCGCGCAGCCTGCTGCTGGAAGACAAGCGCCCGCAGCGGCTGCGTTCGATCAACAACTGGCTGCAGTTCCGGGACGCCCTGGACACCTTGCCCGAAGTGTTGGCCGTTTCGCCGGTCGTGTCGGGGCCGGCGTACGTCCGCCGCGGCGACGTCCGCAAAGCCATATCGCTGATGGGCGTCGACCCGCCCCGCTATGAGCGCATCATCCGTATCGGCGAACACATGGTCGCCGGGCGCTTCAGCGTGTCGGCGGGCGACGCGGTCGTCGGGCGCCTGCTGGCGGACGAGCTCGGCGCGACGCTGGGCAGCAAGCTGCGCCTGGACACGCCCGAAGGGGGCAGCGCGGTGGTGACGATCAAGGGCATCTTCCAGCTGGGGGTGCGCGAGCTGGATCTGCGCTACGTCTATATCGACATGAAGCAGGCGCAGGCCCTGCTGAACATTCCGGGCGGCGTGACGCTGATCGACCTGACCGTCTCCGATCTGTTCTCGGCGGACGTCGCCGCGCGGCGGATCGCGCGGCTGACCGGCCTGAAGGCGGAGAGCTGGATCGAAACCAATGCGCAGCTGGTCAATGCGTTGACGTCGCAGCGCATCGCGACCAGCATGGTCAGCTTCTTCGTGGCGGTGTCGGTGGCTTTCGGCATTGCAAGCGTGCTGGCCGTCAGCGTCACCCAGCGCACGCGCGAGATCGGGATATTGCGGGCGATGGGCACGCGCCGCGGGCAGGTGCTCAGGATCTTCCTGCTGCAGGGAGGCGTGCTGGGGCTGGCCGGATCGGCCGGCGGCATCATGGTGGGCAGCTTCCTGGTATGGGGATTCAACACGTTCGGCCCCAGGCTGTTCTACATTCCTTTGTCGACCGCGCTGATTCCCCTGACCATGTTCGCCGCGACCGCGACGGGGGTGCTGGCGGCCGCGGCGCCGGCCTGGCGCGCTTCGCGGCTGCATCCGGTGGAGGCCATACGCTATGTCTGACCAGGCGGTGCTGAGGCTGGAAGGGCTGCGCAAGTCCTATAACGTCGGCCGGCCCAACGAGACGGAAGTCCTGCATGGGCTGGACCTGGAGATAGGGCGCCATGATTTCGCGGCGCTGGTCGGGCCGTCCGGTTCGGGTAAGAGTACCTTGCTGAACATGATCGGGCTGCTGGACCAGCCGACCGCGGGCGAGCTGTATCTCCTGGGCCGGCCCACGCGCGACATGGACGACGCCGACCGCACGGCCTTGCGCGGCGTGAGCATCGGCTTCGTGTTCCAGTTCCATCATCTCATACAGGCGTTCGACGCGCTCGAGAACGTGCTGATGCCCGTCATGGTGGCCAAGGGCAGGCCCGCCGCGGCGGACCGCGAACGCGCCCGCGCGCTGCTGGCGGAGGTCGGGCTTGCGGACTACGCGCACAAGAAGCCGGGGGAATTGTCCGGCGGCCAGCAGCAGCGCGTGGCCATCGCCCGGGCGCTGATCACGCGTCCGGCGCTGCTGCTGGCGGACGAGCCGACGGGAAATCTGGACACCCGCACGGCGGCCTCGGTGTTTGAGCTGTTCCGCAAGTTCAACCGCGAATACGGCTGCGCCGTGCTGCTGGTCACCCACGACCCGCGCCTGTCGGCCGTGTGCGACCGCAGGATCACCCTGGTGGACGGCCGCATCGAAGAAGACGCGAGGTCAGGCTCCGCAGGGGCTGTGGCCTCTTAGGTCGGCGCCGGCCTTGCGGTCCTTGAATGCCTGCTGCACGTCGCTGCGCAGCTTCTCGTCGTCCCAGGGCTTGGTCAGGTATTTGTAGATGGCGCCGCGGTTGATGGCGTCGGTGACGGACTTGAGCTCGGTGTAGCCGGAAAGAATCATCCGCACGGTGTTGGGGTAAAGGTCCTTGACCTTGCTGAAGAATTCCGTGCCGTTCATTTCCGGCATGCGCTGGTCGCACACCACGACCTGGACGTCGTGCGTGGCCAGGATGTTGAAGGCGTCCGCCGGATTGGTGGCGGTGAATATCTGGTAGCCGTCGCGGCGCAGCAGGCGGACCAGGGCGTTCAGGACGTTTCTTTCGTCGTCGATGAGCAGCAGCACGCGATCGGACGTCGGCGCGTCGGGCATGCCCGGAAGCGCGATGCGGCAATTGCCGGCGCTGAGGCTGGCGATCAGCGCCTCCATGGGCGCCGGGCGGGCCAGCAGATAGCCCTGGAATTCGTCGCAGTGGTTGCGCTTCAGGAAAGCCAGCTGGGCTTCGGTTTCTATCCCTTCGGCCACCACCTTGAGCCCCAGGTGATGCGCCATCGAGATGATGCCTTGCGAAATCGCGGCGTCGGCGGCGTCCGTCACGATGTCGGTGACGAAGCTGCGGTCTATCTTGATTTTGTCGACCGGCAGGTTCTTCAGGTAATTGAGGCTGGAATAGCCGGTGCCGAAGTCGTCGATCGAAGTGTACAGGCCGAGTTCGCGCAATTCCGCCAGCTTGGTCACGGCCTCTTCCTTGTTGGCCAGCAGCAGGCTTTCGGTGATTTCTATTTCCAGGGCGGTGCCGGGCAGGCCGGCTTCTTGCAGCGCGCGGCGTATGCTCTGGACGAAGTCGGCACGCTGGAAGTACAAGGGCGAAATATTGACGACGACGCGCACGTCCAGCAGGCCGTGCTTGCGCAGCGCATGGCTGGCCTGGCAGGCCGTGGCCAGCGCCCATTCCGTCAGGCGTATGATCTGGCCGGTTTCCTCGGCCAGGGGAATGAACTGCGAGGGCTGTATGAGCCCGCGCTCGGGATGGCGCCAGCGCAGCAGGCTTTCGACGCTCACGACGCGGCAGGTGTGGCCGTCGACGATGGGCTGGTAGTGCAGTTCCAGCGCCTCGGTATCCATGGCTTGCTGCAGGTCGTTGCGCAGCGCCAGGCGCTTGGCGATGGCGGCGCTCATGTCCCGGGTGTACAGATGCCAGGTGTTCCGGCCTTCCTGCTTGGCCCGGAGCATGGCCAGGTCGGCTTCCCGGATCAGTTCCAGGGGGTCGTCGACGTCGCCGTCCGACACCCGTATGCCGGCGCTCGCACTGGCGCGCAGCCCGCCGTGCTCGACGAAATACGGCTGCGCCAGCGCCTGTATCAGTTCCCGGGTGAATTGTTCGACTTCGGGCTGCCGCATGCCGGTGAGCAGCACGACGAACTCGTCGCTGGTAAGGTGCGCGACCACGCCTTTGCCGCCCACCAGCTGCTGCATGCGCTGCGAGGCGCGGATCAGGAGCTTGTCGCCGATGGCGTGGCCCAGCGAGTTGTTGATGAACTCGATTCCGTCCAGGTCGAGAAAGACGACGGCCACGCCGGTCTTGTCCTTGCGCGCCTGTTCGCATGCGGCGCGGAGCCGCTTTTCAAGCACGCGGCGGTTGGGCAGGCCGGTGAGAGGATCGCGCAGGGCGTAGTCGCGCAGGCGCAGGGACTGGTTCTGGGCGATGCGCGTCAGATTCAGGCTGGCGGTGAACAGAAACGTGATGAGCAGGCCCGCCAGGAAGAAGAGCTCCGGCAGCAGGCTGAATATGCCGTCGTGGGGCTTGCCGCGCGTGCCGGCGAGCAGGAAGCAGAAGGTCAGGGCGGTCGCCGCCGAGCCCAGAATGACGACGATGAGACTGGACCGCGCCGAGGCCGCCGGCGTTTCGGCCCGGGACGGCATCCAGACGGCCAGGGCGGAGCCCGCGACGGCCAGCAGGCTGCCGAGGTCGGCGGCCTGCGGCCGCCCCAGCGGCCAAAGGGCGGCCCATTCGGGCACGCCCCTGAATACCAGTATGAGCGCGAGCGAGACGGCGCCGAGCGCGGTGGAGGCCGCCGGCTTGATCCAGGCCAGGCAGAGCAGGCAGCCGCAGGCGAAAAGAGCGGCGGCAAAGACGGGGGAGACCAGCAGCGCATCCGACTCGACGCCCGAGCGCGCGTGCGTCCAGTGCCCCGCCCAGGCGCCCAGGGCCATGGCGACGAGGGCGATGGAGATCACCTGCAGCAGCAGGTGCTGCACGCCCGGAAGGCGCAGCGAGCGAGCGTCCCCGTTGCGCCGGCAAGAAGGAGGCAATATGTTCACGTAATGGAGTCCTGCTCCGGCCGCTTGACATGGAAGGTGTAGCGGACACCCGCATTGTTCTCGAAGTTGCGCAGTTTTTCAATCAGCCGCTCGCTGATCAGCTTGCCTTTGCTGAGCAGCAGCGTCCCTTCGGCGGAATACAAGTTCCTGGCAATGATCATGCCCGGCACCAGGCTGATGGAGGCGAGTTCCAGGACGTCGGCGTCGTCGGGCTCGGCATCGTGCTCTTCCCGGGTCGTGAAGGCCAGGAATTCGTCGAAGAGCGCGGGGTCGTACAGGGCGCCGCGATTCATCTTCATGATGTCCAGGGCCTCTTCCGGCGCGAGCGGGCGGGCCATGATCATGCCCATCTGCATCTCGATGTAGTCGACGGCCAGCTTCAGGAGCCGGGCCCCCCACGGGATGGCTTCGCCGTACAGGCGTTCCGGGAAGCCCATGCCGTCCCAGCGCTCCTGGTGGTGGTAGATGATTTGCGCCGCGCGCTGCGCGGGCTCGAGCGCCGTCAGCAGGTTTTCGCCGATGCGGGGGTACTGCCGGTATTGCGCCGTTTGCGCGCTTTCGAGCTTGTCCAGGGGCAGGGCGATCATCTCGTCCCGCCACGTGAGCTTGCCGATGTTGTACAGGGCGGCGGCCATTTCGAGGTCCTGGCGCTCTTTGGCATCCATGTCGCGCAGCTCGCAGAAGCGCCGGACCAGCTCGATGACCTTCCGGTTGGTCTGCCGGCTTCTCGGCAGGCGCTGGTTGATGAGCGAGGAAAAGACCTCGGTGGCCGTCACGTAGCTGTGCTGCAGGTCGGAATAGGCCTTGTCCAGCAGCGCCGTGGCGTGCGAGAGTTCGGCGGTGCGCTCCCGCACCCGCGCTTCCAGGGTTTCGTTCAGCCGCTGCAGGGCCTCGTTCTGCTCGTGCGCCAGCTTGCGCAGGCGTTCGCGGTCTTGCTCGGCGTCGCGGTGGGCCAGGCTCTGCTCGATGATGCAGAGGAGTTCGGCGTCGTCCCAGGGCTTGGTGATGTAGCGGTAGATGTGGCCGTCGTTGATGGCCTGGATGGTCGCGGCGATGTCGACGTGGCCGGTGAGCAGCATGCGTATGCAGTCGGGCCAGCGGCGCCGGATCTCGACGAGCAGCGTCGCGCCGTCCATGGCGGGCATGCGCACGTCGGAAATCACCAGGTCCACGTCATGGGTTTCCATCAGCGACAGGGCCGCCGCGCCGCCGTCGGCCGTCAGCACGCGATAGGGTTTGCGGTACAGCGCCCGTTTGATGCTTTTCGTGATGTAGGGGTCGTCGTCGACCAGGAGCAAGGTCGCGCCGTGCTGCGCCTCGGGCTGTTCAGACCGCATCGGAGGGCTCCTTGGCCGTCGGCTGCTTGATGGGTAGCCAGACTCGAAAGCGCGAGCCCTCGCCAAGCCGGCTGGATACTTCTATGCGTCCCTGGTGCTTCTGGACGATGCTGTTCGACAGCGCCAGGCCCAGGCCGGTGCCCTGGCCCACGGGCTTGGTGGTGAAGAACGGTTCGAAGATGCGTTGCGAAAAGGCTTCGTCTATGCCCTGGCCGGTGTCTTCGACTTCCAGCCAGGCTTCGCTTCCTTGCGTTCCCGTTCGGATGGTGATGACGCCCGTGCCGTCGATCGATTGCGCGGCATTGATGACCAGGTTCAGCACGACCTGCTTGATCTGGGAGATGTCGCATTCGACGGGCGGCAATTGCCCGTATTCCTTGACGATGACGGCCTTCTGGCGGATTTCGTTGCCGGCGATGCTGAGCGTGGATTCTATGCCCTGGTGCAGGTCCACCGCGCTGAAGCCGTTGGTCTCGATGTGCGAGAAATCCTGGAGCGAGGAAATGATGCGCTTGATGCGCCCGATGCCTTCCTCGGATTCCTGGATCAAGGCCTCGACGTCGTTGCGTATGTATTGATAATCCAGGTTCTGCTTGAGCCTGCGTATTTCTTCCAGGTTGTCCAGGTCTTCGACGGTATCGACGATTTTGATGAGGTCGCGGACGTAGCTGGCCAGCGTCTTGAGATTGGAAAAAACGTAGCCGACCGGGTTGTTGATTTCATGGGCGACGCCCGCGGCCAGCTGCCCGATGCTGGCCAGCTTGTCGGAACGCAGCAATTGGTCGTTGGCGCGCTCGAGCTCGGCAAGCAGCCGTTGCTGGTCTATGCGGGTCTGTCGAAGTTCTTGCAGCGCCCGGCTGAAACCCTGGTGGAAAGGGCTGCCGTTGCGGGGCTGGAATTCGCAGAAGAACAGGGCGTAGTACGGGTGGCCGTCGTCGGTGTCGACGAAGGAAAAGTACAGCAGCCCATGCAGGATGCGCGGCGCTTCGCCGGCGGCGCGCACGTGAATTTCCAGGCGGGTGTGGGCGTCGTCGGCGATCACGGGCTTGCCGGCGAGGCGGCCGCAAAGGCGCAGCGTGGCGTCCAGGACGGCGGGATCCATGCCGTGGTAGACGGCCGCGGGCGCCCGGCCGATGGCGTTTTCGTTGGGGATGCCGGTTTGGGTGACCATGTAGCTGTTCGTGAAGTACAGCATATGATTTTTATCCAGCACGATGAAGCCGAGCGGCGCTACGTTCTGAAGGTCACGAGAGAGTTCTTGCATCATTTTGGTATAGGATTTTTCCTGTTTTGCGGATGTGTGCCGCAACGAACCAGGCATGCAATGCGAACAGCTAGGATATTCCCGCGAACGCCTTCTAGATATACCGAGAAGGGTTATTTTACATGAAGATACATTGTTTGTACTGCTTGTACTAGGTTTGGGGGCGCGCCTTGATCCCTCCGATCGATCTTGCGGAGCAGCTCTGACGCACGCAAAGAAAAACCGCCTAGGGATTACACCCCTAGGCGGTTTTGACTAGCTGAAAACACTAGTGAATTTTGGCGCGGCTGGCAGGATTCGAACCCACGACCCCTTGGTTCGTAGCCAAGTACTCTATCCAACTGAGCTACAGCCGCTGTGAAAGAGGCGTAACTATAACACGGTTTTTTTTTCTTGTCATGGCGACCGGCAAACTACTTCCTGGAGACGTGGGGATTGCCCTCTATATAGAACCGCAGCGGCCGGGCCGCCCACTCGCCGGCGTAGTCCACGCCGATGCGCGGCCGGGTCACGATGGTGATGGGCGAGGCGTCGTCCGCTTCGGCGATGTAGAAGTCCTCGCTGCACAGATCGTGCCCATAGTGGGACTTGTCTATGCCCATGGCCTTGCACAAACGCCCCGGGCCATTGGCGGGCGCCGCCAGGTTGGCCACGGGCTCGAGCGCGCGCAGCAGCACCGCGGTGCCGGTGCCCGGGGCGCCGGTGACGACGTTCATGCAGTGATGCATGCCGTAGATCAGATAGACATAGGCGTGGCCCGGCGGGCCGAACATGGCCCGGGTGCGGGGGGTCAGGCCCTTGGACGAATGGGCGGCCAGGTCTTGCGGCCCCAGATAGGCTTCGACCTCGACGATGCGCCCGACCCGGGGCGTTTCTTCGACGCGGTGGACCAGCAGCTTGCCCAGCAGGGCCTGGGCCACGACGACCGTGTCGCGGTCGTAGAAAGACCTGGGCAGCATGGGCGGTGGGCGATGCATGAAGGAGCGTGTCACGTCACGATACAAAAAAAGGCACAATCCATTGAATATACCCGAATATGTAGTTGACTTGCCGGTGCCTTATCTATAGCATGGCAATCTAGATTTTCAAGTTCGTTGAAGTTAGTACAAATTCAGTACCTCAGTACTTTTTTGCTCAAATCTCTACACCTTGACAGTCTTCCTTAAGGGCATGTCGCTCAATTTTTATAGGGATTGCAAAAATGCAAACTGAAACCGGTATTGTCAAATGGTTCAACAACGAAAAAGGCTACGGCTTCATCAAGCCTGAGTCCGGTGGCAAGGACCTCTTCGCCCACCACACCGATATTCTCGGCACGGGCTTCAAGTCGCTCGAAGAAAACCAGCGCGTTTCCTTCGTCGCCTCGGAAGGCCAGAAGGGCCCGCAAGCCAAATCCATCCAGGTCCTGTAATACGGCCTTGATGCAGTAGAAAAGCCCACCGCAAGGTGGGCTTTTTTCACGCCGTCGCCGGCAGGCGCGCCAGCCATTGCGCTTTCTGCTCCGGCGGCAGGAAAGACGCACGGATGCTGTTGCCGGCCAGGGTGGCGAGTTCCGCTTCGTCCAGGCCCAAGGATTCGGCGCAGGCCAGGTAGTTGTCGGCCAGGTAGCCGCCGAAATAAGCGGGGTCGTCCGAATTCACGGTGACCATCAGGCCCTGGCGCAGCATGCGGGCGAGGTTATGGTCTTCCAGCGAGGGAAAGACGCAAAGCCGCAGGTTGGACAAGGGGCATACGGTGAGGGGCACCTTTTCCTGCGCCAGCCGCCGCATCAGGTCCGGGTCTTCTTCGCTTCTGACGCCGTGGTCTATGCGTTCCACCCGCAGGATATCCAGGGCGTCGCGCACGTAGGCCGCGGGGCCCTCTTCCCCGGCATGGGCCACCAGGCGGAACCCCAGCTCGCGGCAGCGGGCGAAAACCCGCGCGAATTTTTCCGGCGGGTTGCCTTTTTCGGCGGAATCCAGCCCTATTCCCATCCAGATGTCCTGGTACCGGTCGCGCAGCGGCAGGGCTTGCTCCAAGGTGGAAAAGGCATCGGCTTCCGGAAGGTGCCGCAAGAAGCTCAATAGCAGGTAGCCGCTGACGCCCAGGGTATCGCGGGCGTCGCGCAAGGCGCGGCCGATGCCGGCGAATACCGTTTCCATGGGAACGCCGCGGGCGGTGTGGGTCTGCGGGTCGAACATGATTTCCGCATGCACGATGCCGTCGCGCTGGGCGCGGCGCAGGTAGGCCATGGTCATGTCGTAGAAATCCGCCTCCTGGATCAGCACGCCCGCGCCTGCGTAATACAGGTCCAGAAAGGACTGCAGATCATCGAACCGGTAAGCGGCGCGCAGCGCTTCCACCGTCGGATACGGCAGTTCGATGCCGTTGCGGCGGGCCAGCTCGAACATCAGCTCCGGCTCCAGCGTGCCCTCGATGTGAAGGTGGAGTTCGGCTTTCGGCAGGGCGCGTATGAATTGCAGAAGTCGGGGGTCGGGGCGGGTGTGGCTGTGCATGTGGTGGCGCGCTACGGCATCAAGGCGGGGACCCTATTATGTCAGGGATTGTGCCCGAACCAAATGCCGTGGCGCTGTGGCCTTCATGGGACGCCCTGAACCGGCGCCCGCCGTTGCGGGCGGACGCCGGCGCGCTTGCCCGCGTACACGGAGTTCGGCCTTCAGCCCAGCCAGAGCGAGACCTCGGGAACATAGGTGACGACCATCAGGACGATCAGCATGGAAATCAGGAACGGCCATGCGGCCACGGCGATTCTGCCGATGCCGGTTTGCGCGATGCTGCTTGCCACGAACAGGTTCACGCCCACAGGCGGCGTGATGAAGCCGATTGCCAGGTTCATGACCATGATGACGCCGAAGTGCACGGGGTCGACGCCCAGCTTCAGTACCAGAGGCAGCAGGATGGGCGTCAGGATCACGATGGCCGCGAGCGCTTCCATGAATACGCCTATCCATAGCAGGAAGACGTTGATGAGCAGCAGGATGACGATTTTGTTCTCGGAGATGCTGAGAATGGCCGTGGCGATGGTGTCCGGTATCTGTTCTATGGTCATGATGTTGCCGAACATCGTGGCCATGGCCATCAGGACGATGACGATGGAAGACGTCAGCGATGATTCGATGCAGCTTTGATACAAGCTCTTCCATGACATTTCGCGGTAGATCCAGAGGCCGACCACCAGGCCGTACAGGGCCGCGACCGCGGCGGCCTCCGTGGGCGTCATGATGCCGCCGTAGATACCGCCCAGAACGATCACCGGCACCAGCAGCGCCCATTTGGCGTCCCAGCAGGCCCATAGCAGGGTGGCCGGCGAGCGTTTGCGCTTTTCGCCGTGCCAGCCCTTCTTTTTGGAGATCATGTAAGCCACGATCATCAGGCCCACGCCCATGATGACGCCGGGAATGATGCCGGCCATGAACAGCTTGCCCACCGAGACTTGGCCGGCCACGCCGTAGATCACGAAGGGGTTGCTTGGCGGAATGATGACGCCGATCGCCCCGGCCGATGCGACCACCGCCGCCGCGAAGTATTTGTCGTATCCGCGCGCGATCATGGCGGGTATGGTGATCGTGCCGATCGCCGCGACGGTGGCCGGGCCCGAGCCGCTGATCGCGGCGAAGAACATGCAGGTCATGATGCTGGCCAGGGCCATGCCGCCGGGAAGCGAGCCCACGAGTTCGTCGCCCACGGCCAGCAGGCGTTTCGAGAGCCCGCCCGCGCCCATGAAGATGCCCGCGGCGATGAAGAAGGGAATCGCCATGATCGGGAATGAATCGATGGAAACGAAGGCGATCTGGGCCAGATAGGCCACGGGCAGCGTGCCCGCGCCCACGATGGCGGCCAGAGTGGAGAGGCCCAGTGAAAAAGCGATGGGCACGCCCAGCATCAGGAACAGGATGAAGTAGGTGAAGAGCAGGCCGGTCGCGCTCCAGTCGTCTCGGAGCATGACGGGCGCGAAAGAAACGCCGGCCAGGGCGATGCCTGCGAGAACGTCGGGCAGCGGCATGTGGCGGGCTTCGTTCCACATGTCCTGCAGCGTGCGCAAAGCCATCAGCGAGAAGCCGATCGGCAGAATGAGATAAGGAATGAAATATTTGATTTGCAAGGCCGGCGTGGTTTGCGGCATTGCAATCTGCATGGCGACGTGGTCGGCGCCCATGGCGGCCAGCAGCCCGACCAGTATCATCGCGTAGGTGCCGGTCATGATCCACACGATGCTTTGGTGGCGCGGGCTGAGCTTCAGGAAGAGGACGTCGACGCGTATGTTGCTGCGCGCCAGTATGGCGACCGGGACCGCGAGATAAGAAATCCAGATGAACAGATAGCGTGAAAGCTCTTCCGTCCATACCGCCCATCCGGAAACGTGTTGCAATGCGGCGCCGATATCCTTCTGGTCGAAGAAGCGGCCCAGGACGGACACCCAGAACGGGTCGTCCAGTGCCTGGGAGAGATTGCTGATGGAATAGCGGAACAGGGTCTGATAGTTGATGAGCAGGATCATCACGATCAGGCCGACGACGAGCAGCGGCTTTTCCAGGTTGTTCAGCCATTTCTGCCTGGGGGCCGCGGGCCCGGAAGGCCGGACCGGGTCGGCCGGCGCATCGGCGCCGAGGACCAGGGCCGGCGCATTGGGATTGGTCTGCATAGGCGTCATGTCCGGCCCCTTGTGTGCGCTTATCGTTGGGTATCCTGAACCATCTTGACCAGCTCCGGCGGCAGCTTGGCCGCGTGGGCGTCGAACACCGGCTTGGTTGTTTTCTTGAAATCGGCTATTTCGTCGTCGGTCGTCTCATGAATCGAAATGCCGCCGTCCACGAAAGCCTTGCGCGCCGCCTTTTCATTTTCCGGATAGAACTTCGTGCGTTGCATGGCCAGTGCTTCGGCCGCCGCTTCGCGTATCACCGCCTGCGACTCGGGAGCCAGGCCGTCCCACCATTTCTTGTTGGCCATCGCGACTTGCATGCCGTAGTTGTGATTCGAGGTGATGGCGTATTTGAGGACTTCGTTGTGCTTGGCGCCGAACAAATGCGGGAAGGTGTTGCCCTGGGCATCGATGGTGCCTTGCTGCAGCGCCGTATAGACCTCGCCCCAGGCGATGGGGGCCGGGTTGGTGCCCAGCGCCTTGGCCACGTCCACCTCCACCGGCGAATCGGTGGTCCGCATCTTCATCCCTTTCAGGTCGGCGGCCTTCTTGAGCGGCCGGTTCACCGAAACGAAATTGCGGTACCCGTATTCGGCATACATCACGGGTTCCATGCCGATGTCGTTCGCGACCTTCTTGAAATACGTGTTGAGCTCGCCGCCCGGGTCGATGGATTTGTAGAGATTCTGCTGGAATTTGGGCGACGTGATGTACGGCAGATCGAAGACGGCGTACAGCGGCGAAAAATTGGCCAGGTTGGGGGTGGAGCTTACGCCGATTTCCAGCGTGCCCTTTTGGGCCCCTTCGATCAGCACCCGGTCGCTGCCCAGAATGGCCGCCGGGAACACCTGCACCTGCATTTTCCCATCCGACTTTTCCTTCACCAGGTCGGCGAACTTCTGGTAAGCCATGGTGATGTGGTTGCCCGGAGGCGCCGTATGGGCCAGGCGGAACTTGAGCTTGGGCCCGGTGTAGTCCGCCAGCGCGGGCGGGGTGGAGACCAAGGCCAGCCCAAGCGTGCCAAGGATGAATGCGGTCTTTTTCATGAGTCTCTCTCTTTGGTCCATTTTGAATAGGCGAGAGGCCCAGGACTGCGACCCTGGTTTGTCTCCTCTCATCGGGCAGCAATTCGATTGCTCTTTGGTTTTTGTTTTGTAATAAAAGGAACTTTTTGTTCCATCTATATATTATTTTGGCCGATTCTAAGGAGGAAGACGGTTTAAGTCAACAAGATACCAAAAAAATCAGAATGAAAAGTTCCTGATTCAAAGACTGGAGCGCCTGTTGCGCAGGCTTTTCTTGGTTTTCTCCAGGCTCCGGCTGGCCTCTTTGCCGCGCTTGAGCGCCACGCCCAGGGCGAGGACGTCGATGAGCGCCAGATGGACCAGGCGCGAGATCATGGGGCTGTAGAGCTCGGTGTCCTCCTGGGTGTCGGCGCGCAGCAGCACGCCGGCCAGGTCGGCCAGGGGCGTGCCGCTTGCCGTGATGGCCACGACGGGGCAGCGGTTCCTGCGCGCGAGCCTGACGGCGTCCAGGATTTCGCGCGAGCGGCCGGAATGCGAGATGGCCACCAGCACGTCGGACGGCCCGAGCAGCGAAGCCGCCATCAATTGCACATGGCTGTCGGAATACGCGGCGGTGGCCAGGTCGAAGCGGAAGAATTTGTGCTGCGCGTCTTGCGCCACGATGCCGGAATTTCCCACCCCGTAGAACTCCACGCGCCGCGCCCGGCTGATCAGGCCGATGGCGGCGTCCACCTGGCCGGCCTGAATGTCGTTGCGCGCGCGCAGCAGGGCGGATACCGCGTTGTCCATGACCTTGGCCGCCAGCACGCCCGCGCCGTCGTCGGCGTTCAGCGAGGAATGCACGTAGGGGACGCCCGTCATGAGGCCGGCGGCGAACTGGATCTTGAAGTCGGGCCAGCCCTTGTAGCCCATGCTGCGGCAGAAGCGGATGACGGTGGGTTCGCTGACGCCGGCCAGGCGGGCCACGTCGCCCAGGGCCGCATGGGCGACGTCATGCGTCCGGTCGAGCAGCAGCTGGCCGACTTTGCGCTCCGCCGCGCTGAGCGTGGCCAGGTCTTGCGCTATCCGTGCCGGCAGTGATTTGGTCATGTTCGAGTCGTTCCAGGTAGGCGGCGGCTCCGGTCAGTCCCGGGTAGGCTGCATCGATGATGAAAACGGGAATGGCGGAAAGATAGTCCGAAAACCGGCCCTTGTCATTGAAACGCGCGCGGAACGGCGACGTCAGGAAGTATTCCCCGAGCTTGGGGATGATGCCGCCGCCCAGGTAGATGCCGCCGCGCGCGCCCAGGGTCACGGCCAGGTCGCTGGCCGCGGTGCCGAGTATGGCGCAGAAGGCGTCGAGCGCCCGGCGGCATGTGGGGTCCTTGTCCGAGATGGCCAGGAGGCTGATGTCGGCCGGGCCCAGCGCCTGCGGCTGCAGGCCTTGCTCCAGGCTCAGGCAGCGGTGGATGAACTGCAGGCCGGCGCCCGACAGCAATCTTTCCATCGAGACGTGGCCGAACTCCGCGCGCGCATGTTCCCATAGCCGCTGCTCCAGGTCGTTGCACGCCGCGAAGCTGACGTGGCCGCCTTCCGCCGCCAGCGGCAGCCATGGGCCGTGCGGGGTGGGAATGAGGGCGGAAACGCCCAGGCCCGTGCCGGGGCCGATGACGCCCAGCGGCGTGCGCGGCGCGCTTGCGCCGCCGCCGACCCGCCGCAGCTCGTTCTCCGCCAGATGGGGCAGCGCCAGCGCCAGGGCGGTGAAGTCGTTGATGACGTGCAGGGCGTCCAGGCGCAGCTTGCGGCGCAGGTCTTCGATGGAGAACGACCAGTTGAAATTGGTCATTTGTATGCGGTCGCCCAGCACCGGGTTGGCGATGCCGATGACGGCGCCCGCGATCTCGGGCCGGCCGCATTCGTCCAGATAGTGCTCTATGGCTTCGCGCAGGGACGAAAAATGGTTGACCGGCCAGGCCGCGATGCATGCCACCGACGCGGGGCCGGAGCACAGCGCGAAGCGCGCGTTCGTGCCGCCGATGTCGGCGATGAGGTGCTGCGGGCGGTCATGGGTGCCAGTAAACATCGAGGGGTACCTCCTGTTGGGCGATCAGATAGCTGACGGGCAGGGCGGGGGTGGCGGCTTGCGCGGCGGCCGTTTCGTACACGCGGCGCTTCGCCGGCCCGCTGATGTACAGCGCCAGGCCGCCCGCGCGCATGAGCGCGTTCAAGCTCATGCTGATGCGTTCGTAGGGCGCCTTGGGCGGCGACACGTGCACGTAGCGGTCGCCGCGCGCGCCGTCCAGCGCCCGGCCCAGCTGCGGCGCGCCCGGAAACAGCGACGCCGTGTGCCCATCTTCGCCCATTCCCAGCACGGCCAGTGTAATGCGATGTTTCTGCCGGTTGGCGCGCTGCAGGTTCGCCTGCATGCCTTCGGGCGGATGGGCCAGGCCCAGGAAGCCGGCGGCGGCGGCCCGGTTGCGCAGCAGATGCTTGCGCACCAGGCGTTCATTGCTGTCGGCGTGGGTGGGCGGCAGATAGCGCTCGTCGACCAGGGTGACGGTGACGAACTCCCAGTCCAGCTCGGCCTGGCTCAGCGCGTCGAACAAGGCGATGGGCGAGCGCCCGCCCGAGACCGCAAGGCCGGCTTGCCGGCCCGCGGCGATGTCGCGCCGCAGGGCCGAAACGATATGGCCGGCCAGCGCTTCTATGCAGGACGGCGCGTCCGGGTATTCATGCCACATGTCAGTTTTCCTCATGCCAGACCACGCCGGCCCTGGACAGCAGGCCGCTGGATGCGGCGGGCCCCCAGCTGCCGGCGATGTAGGGCTTGGGCGCGATGCCGTGCCTGTCCCAGCAGGCCAGTATCGGTTCCACCCAGATCCAGGCTTGCGCCTGTTCGTCGCGGCGCATGAACAGGGCGAGCCGCCCATGGATGACGTCCAGCAGCAGCCGCTCGTAGGCGTCCGCGCGCCTGGCCTTGAACAGAGTGTGGAAATCGAGATTCAAATAGGCCGACTGCAGGTTCATGGCGTCTCCCGGCTCCTTCGCCAGGAAATGCAGGCGTATGCTTTCGGTGGGCTGGAGCCGGATCACGAGCTTGTTCGCCGATTGCTGGCTGAAGGGCGTATGGAACAGGGCATGGGGAACGGGGCGGAATTGGATGACGATCTCGGCCACTCTTTCCTGCATGCGCTTGCCCGTGCGCAGGAAGAAGGGGACGCCGGCCCAGCGCCAGTTCACGACTTCGGCCTGCAGGGCCACGAAGGTTTCGGTGTTGCTGTCGGGCGCCACATGGGGCTCATCGCGGTAGCCGGGCACGGGCGCGCCGCGTATGGCGCCGCCGCGGTATTGCCCGCGCACCGTCTTGGCCGGGACGTCTTCATCGCTGAAGGGCTTGAGCGATTTCAGGACCTTGAGTTTTTCATTGCGCACGGCCTCTTCCGCCAGGCTGGAAGGCGGTTCCATGGCGACCATGCAAAGCAGCTGCAGCAGATGGCTTTGCAGCATGTCGCGCAGCGCGCCGGTCTGGTCGTAGAAATCGCCTCTTTCCTCGACCCCGAGCTCCTCGGCGATGGTGATCTGTATGTGGTCTATCCATTCCCGCCGCCACAGCGGTTCGAACAGCGTGTTGCCAAAGCGTATGGCCAGCAGATTCTGGACGGATTCCTTGCCCAGGTAATGGTCGATGCGGTAGATCTGGTTCTCGGCGAAGCATGCGCCCACCGCGGCATTGATGGCGTTGGAGGAGGCCAGGTCATGCCCCAGCGGCTTTTCGAGCACGAGGCGGACATTGGGGTGGTTCATCCCGATGCGGGCAAGGTTTTCGCATATCGTGATGAAAAGCCGCGGGGCGGTGGCCAGGTAGCAGACGGTGATGCGCCCGGGGTCGCCGCCCAGCGCATCGAGCAGTTCGGCGTAGTCCGCCTGCTGATCGGCGTCCAGCTGCCGAAACCGGATCCGGCCGCAAAAGCCGGCCCACGATCCGGCGTCGAAATCGGCGCCCAGCCCGGGCCTGACCCGCTCTTCCAGCGTGCGCAGATAGCCTTCGAGGCTTTGCGGTTCGCGGCCCAGGGCGAAGATGCGCCCGTCGGCGTCCAGCAGCCCCGCCTTGTGGGCCTGGTACAAGGCGGGGACGAGCTTGCGCAGCGCCAGGTCGCCGGTGCCGCCGAAAAAAACGATGTCGAAGGGAGGGGTGCACGCCATTTGACCGTTCCTGTTCAGGCCGCGCCGCATGGTCCGCCGCGCAGCCCGTTTGTGCAATTAGGCTACTTGTCGGCCGCCTTGTAAAGCCGGCTGCCCGCGGGGCGATAGCTGGCTACAATCCGATTGTGCTTTTTCAACGCGCCCCGCGCCAACAAATTCCATGCCCAAGACCCCCCAACGCAGCACCATCGCCGACGTGGCCCGGCATGCGGGCGTATCCAAGGCGACGGTGTCGCGCTTCCTGAATCACCGAGACACCTTGTTGACGCCGGCCATCGCCAAGCGGGTGGAGGCGGCCGTGAAGGAACTGGGCTACAAGCCCAGCCCCATGGCCCAGGCGCTCAAGCGCGGCCGTTCCCGGCTGATCGGGCTGGTGGTGGCCGACATCACCAACCCCTATTCGGTGGCCGTGCTGAGCGGGGCGGAACTGGCCTGCCGCGAGGCCGGCTACCTGGTCATGCTGTTCAACCTGGGCAATGAAAGCGAGCGGGAAAGCGCCGGGATACAGGCCTTGTCCTCCTACAAGGTCGAAGGCTTCATACTCAACACCATGGGGCACGATGCGGGCGCCGTGCTGGAAACCGCCGGCCAGGGGCGGCCCGTGGTGCTGGTGGACCGCATGCACCAGGGGCTGGACGTCGATTTCGTGTCGCTCGACAACCCCCACGCCATCGATCTGTGCATGAACCACCTGATCTCCGCCGGCTACCGGGATTTCCTGCTGGTGTCCGAACCGCTCGGGCAGGTCAGTTCCCGCATCCAGCGCGCGCGGGCCTACGAGGCCTTCATCCAGGCGCGCGGCCCGGCGCTGCGGGGCGACAGCTTCGAGTGCGGTCCCGCCGACGAAGCCGCGCTCATGCAGCGCCTGCAGGCCCTGCGGGCCAATGCCCGCGGTCTTCCCGCGGTGGTCTCCAACAACGCGGTCGTCACCTTGCGCCTGATTGCCGCCGTCGCGGCGCTGGGCTGGAAGCTGGGCGAGGACATAGGCTTGATCGGCATCGACGACGCGCCCTGGGCGCCCTTCGTCGGGCCGGGCGTCAGCGCGGTGTCCCAGCCCACCGAGCAGATCGGCCGCCTGGCCGCGCGCTGCCTGCTGCAGCGGCTGGACGGCCTGACGGCGCCGGCGCGCACCATCCTGCTGCCCGGCACGCTGGCCGCGCGCGGCTCCACGCGCAGCCGCGCGGCCGCCGCGCTTGCGCCGGGCTGACGCCCGCCAGGGCTTTGCGCCGGCGCCCGCGAACGCGGAAAAAATATGACATGAAAAACTGCTGATATAATTCGGCCAACTTTGACCGTAAGCTGAAACCGGTTTCATAGGAAAAGCTGCAGTATGTTCAGGCTGCGCGGTATGCTTTTACCGTCAGCGATACCGTGGGTTCAAACAAAGTGAATTATTCATTTCAATTTGGTCCGGTTTTCGAGGCATGGCCCCTGCTGCTGCGCGGCACCTGGATGACCATCCAGCTGTCCTTCACGGCGATGGTGCTCGGCTTGGCCGTCGCCATACTGTGCGCCTGGGGCAAGACCGCCGGCCCCGCGCCGCTGCGCTGGCTCATCAATGTCTACATCGAAGTCATCCGCAACACGCCGTTCCTGATCCAGCTCTTCTTCTTTTTCTTCGCCTTGCCGGCGGTGGGCATCAGATGGTCGCCGTACATGGCGGCGCTGATCGCCATGGTGTTCAATCTGGGGGCCTATGCCACGGAAATCGTCAGGGCGGGCATAGAGTCCATACCCAAGGGCCAGATCGAAGCCGGCCACGCATTGAACCTGTCCCGGGTGGAAATCTTCCGCTTCGTCGTGCTCAAGCCGGCCTTGCGCGCCATCTATCCGGCGCTCACCAGCCAGTTCATCCTGCTCATGCTGGCATCCAGCGTGGTGTCGGTCATTTCGGCCGACGACCTCACGTCGGTGGCCGCCAACCTGCAGTCCGAGACCTTCCGCAGCTTTGAAATCTACATCGTCATCACGGGCATATACCTGGCCTTGACGCTGGCATTTTCCTATGTGTTCCGGCTGGTGTTCCAGTGGGGCCTCAATTATCCGGACCGTCGATGATGCGTACATTTGGCTATTCCGATTTCTGGTTCATACTCGAAGCCGCGCAGTGGACCATCGTCCTGTCCGTCATGGCCTTCATCGGCGGCGGCATCGTCGGGCTGATCGTCGCGCTGGCGCGCACTTCCGACAGCTCCGCCGCGCGCAGCCTGTCCATGGGCTTCATCCAGCTGTTCCGGGGAACCCCGCTGCTGCTGCAGCTGTTCCTGGTGTTCTTCGGCGCGCCGGTCCTGGGCCTGGACATCAACCCATGGCTGGCGGCCGCGATCGCCCTGACCTTGAACAGCGGCGCGTTCCTGGGCGAGATCTGGCGCGGCTGCATCGAAGCCATCCCGCGCGGGCAATGGGAGGCCGCCGAAGCCCTGGGCCTGTCCTACCGCGACAAGATGCGCGACGTGGTGCTGCCGCAGGCCATGAAGATCGCCGTGCCGCCCACGGTCGGCTATATGGTCCAGATCGTGAAGGGCACGTCGCTTGCCGCCATCATCGGCTTCACCGAACTCACCCGGGCGGGGCAGATCATCAACAACGCCACGTTCCAGCCCATGCTGGTGTTCTCGGTCGTCGCCGTCATTTATTTCGTGTTGTGCTGGCCCTTGTCGCTCCTGGCGGCCAGGCTCGAACGGAAACTCGCTTTATCGCTAGCGCGGTAACGAAACCGGGCGGCGACGACCCGCCCGGTTTCTCCGGTGTTTGATCCACTCTATTCCTATTTGGAGACGCAAAAATGTTTGTACTCGAGAATGTGAAGAAAATCGCGGGAGCGGCTTTGCTGGCCGGCTGCGCGGCCTTGACGCTGGGCGCGGCGCCGTCGGCGGCCGAGACCATAGACGACGTCAAACAGAAAGGCGAACTGACCGTCGGCATGCTGGTCGATTTTCCGCCTTACGGCATCTTGAACGCCCAGAACAAGCCCGACGGCTACGACGCCGACGTGGCCAAGCAGCTGGCCAAGGACCTGGGCGTCAAGGTCAACATCGTGCCGGTCACCGGCCCGAACCGCATTCCCTTCCTGCTGACCAACAAGGTCGACATGCTGGTGGCGTCCCTGGCCATCACGCCCGAGCGCGCCAAGCAGGTCCAGTTCTCCGATCCCTATTCGGCCGCCCAGATCGTGATGTTCGGCGGCAAGGACAGGAAGATCGGAAAGCCCGAGGACCTCTCCGGGCTGCGCATCGGCGTGGCGCGCGCCAGCACCCAGGACATCGCGGTGACCAAGGTGGCGCCCAAGGACGCCAACATCCGCCGCTTCGACGACGACGCCTCGGCCATGCAGGCGCTGCTTTCCGGCCAGGTCGACGCCATCGGCTGCTCCACCACGGTCGCCGCGCAGATCTCGCAGCGCGCGCCCAACCGCTTCGAGAACAAGTTCGTGCTCTTGCAGCAGGAAATGGCCGTCGCCATGCGTCCGGGCGAGCCCAACACCCTGAAAGCGGTGAACGAGGCCGTCGCGAAGAACATCCAGAACGGCGAATTCAGCAAGCTGTTCGAAAAATGGCTGGGCACGCCACTGCCCGAACTGAAGAAATCCTGATTCCATAGCGATCGAACATGACAGACAGACAGAATCCGGCTGTTGTCGATCGAGGCGGTCGTTCCGCCCAGGCGGGTGGAACGATCATCGAGATCCAAGGGCTGAACAAGTGGTATGACAAATTCCACGTGCTGACGGACATCGACCTGAAAGTCTCTTCGGGCGAGCGCATCGTCATCTGCGGCCCTTCCGGCTCGGGCAAGTCGACGCTGATCCGCTGCATCAATGCGCTGGAGAAAGTGCAGCAGGGGCGCATCGTGGTCGACGGCATAGACTTGACCGCCGGGGCCGGCAATGTCGATGCCGTGCGCCAGGAAGTCGGCATGGTGTTCCAGCAGTTCAATCTTTTCCCGCACATGACCGTCTTGCAGAACTGCATGCTGGCGCCCATGCGCTCGCGCAAGGCGAGCAAGGCCGACGCGGAAGCCCTGGCCATGAAATACCTGACGCGGGTGCGCATCGCCGACCAGGCGCACAAGTACCCCAGCCAGCTGTCCGGCGGGCAGCAGCAGCGCGTCGCCATCGCGCGGGCATTGTGCATGACGCCCAAGATCATGCTGTTCGACGAGCCCACGTCGGCGCTGGACCCCGAAATGGTGAAAGAGGTGCTGGACACCATGATAGGCCTTGCCGAAGACGGCATGACCATGCTTTGCGTGACCCACGAAATGGGCTTTGCGCGCAGCGTGGCCGACAGGGTGATATTCATGGCCGACGGCAAGATCATCGAGCAGGCGCGGCCGGAGGAATTCTTCGGCAATCCCCAGCATGAAAAGACGCGCGCTTTCCTGGGCCAGATTCTCAATCACTAAAGTGCCGCTGGGCAGGCGGCGCACACCATCATGTCGATTTTCATTTCTCTTTCATCGTTCGGCGCGCACGAGGTCAGGCGGCACGGCCAGCCGTGGTTCGCCCGCCTGTGCCACCAGGCGGGCGCCGACGGCGTCGAAATCCGGGCCGAGCTGCTGCGGGGCGAGCCGGGCGAATGCGCCGAGCTGGCCGCCGTCGTGCGCGATACGGGGCTGCGCTGCGTCTATTCCTGCCCCGACATGCTGTGGCGCGCCGGCGGCGACCTGGACCGCGCCGCCCTGAATGCGGCCCTGGACTATGCCGGCGCGCTGGGCGCAACGGTGCTGAAGATGTCCATCGGCGCGTTTTCCGCGCAATCCGCCGCCGGCCTCGCGGCGCTGTCGAACAGGCTGGACGCGAGCGACGTCGAACTGCTGATCGAGAACGACCAGACGGTGGACGCGGGAACGCTGCACGCGCTCGGCCGCTTCTACCAGGCGGCCGATGCGGCGGGGCTCGATCTCGGCATGACCTTCGACATCGGCAACTGGCACTGGGTGGGCGAATGCCCCATGCAGGCCGCCCGCGAATTCGCCCACCGTGTCCGCTACGTGCACTGCAAAGGCGTGCAGCGGCAGCCCGGCCGCTGGGTCGCCGTGCCGCTGCAGGACTCGGCCGCGCCCTGGCGCGCGATCATGCGCGCCATGCCCCGGCCGCTGCCCGCGGCCATCGAGTACCCCCTGGCCGGCGAGGACCTGCTCGGGGTGACCCGAGCGGCGGTGCGGGGCTTGCGTGAACTGGAGCATCAGCTGTGAACCATGTCTTGGACGTCATAACCTTCGGCGAAGCGATGATGATGCTCGTGGCCGACCAGCCCGGCCCCCTGGAGCAAGCCATGCTGTTCCACAAGCGCACGGCGGGGGCGGAAACCAACGTCGCCATCGGCCTGGCGCGGCTGGGCCTGAAGGTCGGATGGGCGAGCCGGCTCGGGTCGGATTCCATGGGCCGCTACCTGCTCGATACGATGCGCAAGGAAGGCATAGACTGCTCGCATGTCGTGTGCGATGCCTCCCAGCGCACGGGCATGCAGTTCAAGGGGCGGGTGACCGACGGCAGCGATCCTCCGGTGGAATACCATCGCAAGGGCTCGGCGGCCAGCCTGATGCAGCCGGGCGACATCGACGAGGCATGGCTGCGCGGCGCCCGGCATCTGCATGGCACCGGCGTCTTTCCGGCGATTTCGGCGAACTGTTACCAGGTGGCCCGCAGGACCATGGAAATCATGAAGGACGCCGGCGGAACGATTTCCTTCGATCCCAATCTCAGGCCCAGTCTCTGGGCCTCGACCGAAGCCATGCGCGAAGGCGTCAACGCCCTGGCGTTCCTTGCCGACTGGGTGTTCCCGGGCCTGGAGGAAGGGCGGCTGTTGACGGGGCTCGAATCGCCCCAGGACATCGCGCGCTTCTATCGGAATCGCGGCGCCGCCATCGTCGTGGTCAAGCTGGGCGCCGCGGGCGCGTATTTCGATGCGGCCGGCCAATCGGGCTACGTGGCCGGGTTTCCGGTCGAGCAAGTCATCGACACCGTGGGCGCCGGCGATGGCTTCGCAGCGGGCGTCATCAGCGCGTTGCTCGAAGGCAAGAGCTTGCGGGCCGCGGTCGAGCGCGGGGCCTGGATAGGGGCCCGCGCGGTGCAGGTGCTGGGCGACACCGAAGGCCTGCCCACCCGGCAAGAACTGGGAGACCGCTGATGAGCCGCAAGAAGGTGCTGGTTTACCGGCAGCTGCCGCCCGAGCAGCTGGAGCGCATCCGCCGCGAACACGAGGTCGTCGAGGCCAATCCGCGCCTGCCGGAACAGCGGCGGGCTTTTTTCGATGCGCTCCCGGAAGCGCAGGGCATGATCGGGTCCAGCTACCCCGTCGACGCGGCCATGCTGGCGCAAGCCCCGCGCCTGGAGGTGATTTCCAGCATCTCGGTGGGCGTCGACAAGTTCGAGCTGGATGCGCTGGCGCGGCGCGGCATCGTCCTGTGCCACACCCCCGGCGTGCTGACCGAAACCGTGGCGGATCTCTTGTTCGCGCTCATCCTGGGCACCAGCCGCCGCCTGGTCGAGCTGGCCTGCCACGTGCGCGACGGCCGCTGGACCGAGAGCGTGGGCGACGACCTCTTCGGCTGGGACGTCCACGGCAAGACCCTGGGCATCGTCGGCTATGGTCGCATCGGCCACGCCCTGGCCCGGCGCGCGGCGCTGGGCTTCGGCATGCCCGTGCTCTATCACACCCGCCGACCGGTGGACAGCGGCCTGCCCGAAGGGGCGGCCCGGGCCGCGGCCCTGGACGAACTGCTGGCCCGGTCGGATTTCGTGGCGCTGGTGCTGCCGCTGACGCCGCAAACCCAGGGCCTGATCGGGCCGCGCGAATTCGCGCTGATGAAACCGGGCGCCATCCTGGTCAACGGCGCGCGCGGCCCCATCGTGCAGGAGGAGGCGCTGCTGCGGGCGCTGGACGGCGGCCGTTTGCGGGCGGCCGGCCTGGACGTGTTCGACGTCGAGCCCCTGCCGCCGGACTCGCCCCTGCGCACCCACCCCAAGGTGCTGCCCTTGCCGCACGTGGGCTCGGCCACGCACGAAACACGCCTGGCCATGTCCGTGCTGGCGGTGGACAACCTGCTGGCGGCGCTCGGCGGCGGGCGGCCGCCGGCCGTGTACCGCCTGCCGCCCGCCACGGGCTGACGCCGGCCCGGCGCCGCCCTACAAGGCGCAGGCTTGCCGCGCCAGTTCGGTGATGGCGCCCCATTGCCGCCCAGCCACCGCGGCCTCGGGCGTGAGCCAGGAGCCCCCTACGCATTTCACGTTCGGCAGGTCCAGATAGCTGCGCGCATTGGCCGCGTTGATGCCGCCGGTGGGGCAGAAGACGATGTCCGGCAGCGGACCGTACAGCGCCTTGAGCAAGGCCGTGCCGCCGACGGCCTGCGCGGGAAACAGCTTTTGCGCGGTGCAGCCTTCGTCGGCGGCCAGCATGGCTTCCGTAGCGGTTGCGACGCCCGGCAGGAAGGGGATGCCGGTTTGCCGGGCGGCCCGCGCGATGTCGGGCGTGAAGCCGGGGCTGACGCCGAAGCGCGCGCCCGCGTTGATGGCCGATTCCAGCTGGCGCGCGCTGCGCACCGTGCCCACGCCGACCAGCGCCTCGGGCACCGCCTGGCTGATGAGCCTGATCGCCTCCAGGGCGGCGTCGGATCGCAGCGTGATTTCCAGGCTGCGCACGCCGCCGTCCACCAGCGCGCGCGCCAGGTCGACGGCGGTGTCGATGTCCTGGATGACGATGACGGGCATTACAGGGCTTTGTTCCAGCAGTTCTCTTGCGTTCATGCGGTCTACCTCTTGACGTTGACAGGCCCTGGGTGGTCAGAGCCAATCCGGATGGCCGAAAATGCTTGCGCCCGATTCCGCGCCGGTGGCATGCCGGCGGGCGCCGTAGAACAATTCCCGTCCCAGGCCGGCCTGCGCCGCTTCGGCCCCGGCGCCGGCCAAGGGCCTGTCGAGCCAGCCGTCCGGCGCCAGCACGTCCAGCCGGCCCGCGAGCGTGTCGATGCGGATCGTGTCCCCGTCCCGCACATACGCCAGCGGGCCGCCCTCCAGCGCTTCCGGGGCGGCATGGATGGCGGCGGGCACCTTGCCCGATGCGCCCGACATGCGCCCGTCGGTCAGCAGGGCCACCTTCAGGCCGCGGTCCTGCAGCACGGACAGCACGGGCGTCAGCTTGTGCAGTTCCGGCATGCCGTTGGCCTTCGGACCCTGGTAGCGGACGACCGCCACGAAATCCGAGGCCAAGCTGCCTTCATTGTATGCCTGCAGCAGGGCGTCCTGGCTGTCGAAGACGCGCGCCGGCGCCTGGATGACCCGGTGTTCCGGGGCCACCGCGGAAACCTTGACCACTGCCCTGCCCAGATTGCCCTGCAGGCGCTTCAGGCCTCCATCGGGGCTGAAAGGCCGGGCGACGGGCCGGATGACGTCGGGGTCCAGGGAGTGCGCCGGCCCTTCGCGCCAGGCCAGCGCGCCGCCCTCGAGGCAGGGCACCCGGGTATAGCGTTCCAGGCCCGGGCCGGCGACGCTGCGGACATCGCCGTGCAGCAGGCCGGCGCCGAGCAGCTCCGCGATCACCACCGGCATGCCGCCGGCCGCCTGGAAGTGGTTGACGTCCGCACCGCCGTTGGGATAGATGCGCGCCAGCAGCGGAACCGCCGCCGACAAGTCCGAGAAATCGTCCCAGTTGATGACGATGCCGGCTGCCCGGGCGACGGCGACCAGGTGCAGGGTGTGGTTGGTGGACCCGCCCGTGGCCAGCAGGCCGACGATGCCGTTGACGATGGCTTTCTCGTCGATCACTTCCGCCACCGGCGTGAACTCCTCGCCCTGCGCCGTGATCTGGAGGGCGCGCCGCGCCGCGGCCCGGGTCAGCGCTTCGCGCAGGGCCGTGTTGGGCGGCACGAAGGCGCTGCCCGGCAGGTGCAGCCCCATGATTTCCATGAGCATCTGGTTGGAATTGGCGGTGCCGTAGAACGTGCAGGTGCCGGGCCCGTGGTAGGAACGCATTTCGGAGTCGAGCAGTTCTTCATCCCCGGCCCGGCCTTGCGCGTGGCGCTGCCGCAGCAGTGATTTTTCGGTATTGGAGATGCCGGTGGGCATGGGGCCGGCCGGGACGAAGACGGCGGGCAGGTGGCCGAAGCTGAGCGCCCCGATCAGCATGCCCGGGACGATCTTGTCGCAGACGCCCAGGAAGACGCCGGCATCGAACATTTGATGGCTCAGGGCGATTGCCGTCGACATGGCGATGACGTCGCGCGAGAACAGGCTGAGCTCCATGCCGGGCCGCCCCTGGGTGATGCCGTCGCACATGGCCGGCACGCCGCCCGCGAATTGCGCGGTGCCGCCGGCGGCAAAGGCCGCTTGCTTGATCCAGGCCGGATAGGCGCCCAGCGGCTGGTGGGCGGACAGCATGTCGTTGTAGGCCGATACGATGGCGAGGTTGGGCCGGGACCGCTGCTTGAGGCGCGCTTTTTCGTCGTCCGCCATGGCGGCGAGGGCATGCGCGAAATTGGCGCAGGCCAGATGCCCGCGCTCGACTTTGCCGCCATAGGCGGCGCGGCTGCGCTGCAGGTAACGGCCGCGGGTGTCGGCGCTGCGGGCGATGATGCGCTGGGTGACGGCCTGGACGGCGGGGTGGATGGCCATGGCGTGGACTCCTGTTTGCCGGACTGTAGCTGATAATTGTAGTTTAACTACATGTGGCGCGCAAGATCGTCCGGCGCCGATGCCCGGCGGGCGCGGGTGCCGCGGATCGCCTAGTTCCGCCGGCGGTCCGTCATTGTTGCTGTCGGTAGGCGGCCAGCGCGGTCATGCCCCAGGCGAGCAGAAAGGCGACGCCGCCGATGGGCGTGACGGCGCCCAGCCATTTGTGGCCGGTCAGCACCAGCGCATAGAGGCTGCCGCTGAATATGAGGATGCCGGCCAGCATGACGAGCCCGGCGCCGCGCAGGAGGGCGGAGCGGCGGCGTTCATGCAGCACGGCCAGGGCCAGCAGGCCCCGGCCGTGCACGAGCTGATACACACGGGCGTTTTGCCTGGTCGCCTGCTTGTGGGGCCCGACTTGCTGATTGAGGCGGTGGGCGCCTATTGCTCCGGCGCCCACGCCG
>JACDJC010000351.1_pt1 | contig 57135 bp, 43 predicted proteins | sample 7454191 | NCBI WGS metagenome assembly JACDJC01 (sample SAMN14253291, study PRJNA609438) | sludge metagenome | isolation source: sludge after 25d culture with pyrite and EDTA | collected 2018-12-20 | reverse complement strand
TGTTCTTTGACAAGATAAAGGCTATAGATAAAGGAGTCATCTACCGAACAGGTAGGTAAAAGGATATAAGGTTAAGCTATAAAGGGCATACGGTGGATGCCTAGGCACAAGAAGGCGAAGAAGGACGTAGCAAGCTGCGAAAAGCCACGGTGAGGTGCACACAACCATAGACCCGTGGATATCCGAATGGGGCAACCCGGCTCGGGTAATGCCGAGTCACCCGTCGCAGACGGGGGCAAACGGAGGGAAGTGAAACATCTAAGTACCTCCAGGAAAAGAAAACGAAGTGATTTCCCTAGTAGTGGCGAGCGAACAGGAAAGAGTCTAAACCGTCATACATGTAAGTCTGCAAGCGTTGTGTATGCGGGGTAGCGGGGCATTCTGTCCGGTGATTGCAGTTGCCGGTTGAAGTCAAAAATCTACAAAATAGTCGAACAGTCTGGAAGGTCAGACCGCAGAGGGTGATAGTCCCGTAGGCGAAATTTTGTAGACTTCAAAAGATTGACCCCAAGTACCGCGGGACACGAGAAATCCTGTGGGAATCCGCCCGGACCATCGGGTAAGACTAAATACTCTCTTGTGACCGATAGTGCAGTAGTACCGTGAGGGAAAGGTGAAAAGCACCCCGGGAGGGGAGTTAAAAGTACCTGAAACCGTATGCTTACAACCAGTTGGAGCCCGCCAAAGGCGGGTGACAGCGTGCCTTTTGCATAATGAGCCAGCGAGTTGCTCGTACGTAGCGAGGCTAAGGCCTTCAGGGCCGTACCCGAAGCGAAAGCGAGTCTTAATAGGGCGTATAGTTACGTGCGGCAGACGTGAAACCGGGTGATCTACCCATGTCCAGGATGAAGCGGCAGTAAGATGTCGTGGAGGTCCGAACCAGGAGATGTTGAAAAATCTTTGGATGAGGTGTGGGTAGGGGTGAAAGGCCAATCAAACCCGGAGATAGCTCGTTCTCCCCGAAATAGTTTTAGGACTAGCCTCGATTAAAAGTGTCACGGAGGTAGAGCACTAATAGGGTTAGGGTCCTCACCAGGATACCGCCCCCTGTTAAACTCCGAATGCCGTAGACATGTTAATCGGGAGTCAGCGTGTGTGGGATAAGCTTCATACGCGAGAGGGAAAGAACCCAGACCGTCGGCTAAGGTCCCCCAGTTATAACTAAGTGATAAAGGATGTTGAACCGCTTAGACAACCAGGATGTTGGCTTAGAAGCAGCCATCATTTAAAGAGTGCGTAATTGCTCACTGGTCAAGCAGTTTGGCGCCGATAATGTCCGGGACTAAGTTATACACCGAAGCCACGGTATTCAGAGATTATTCTTTGGATAGGTAGGGGAGCATTCCATTAACCGTCGAAGGTGAGTCGTGAGGCTTGCTGGAGGAGATGGAAAAGAGGATGCTGGCATAAGTAGCGATAAATACCGTGAGAAACGGTATCACCGAAAATCTAAGGTTTCCTGAGTAAAGTTAATCTGCTCAGGGTTAGTCGGCCCCTAAGCCGAGGCCGAAAGGCGTAGGCGATGGGAAACGGGTTAAATATTCCCGTACCGGCTTTAGCTTGTTTGAGCGATGGGGTGACGCAGGAGTGACAGGTCAGCCGTCTGACGGAATAGGCGGTTTAAGCAGGTAGAAGGATCTGGCAGGCAAATCCGCCGGGTCGTTAACTTCGAGATGCGAATAGGAGCCCCTAGGGCATAAACTGACCGTAATCAAACTGCCAAGAAAAACCTCTAAGTGAGAGCTAAGGTTGACCGTACCGCAAACCGACACAGGTAGATGAGGAGAGAATCCTAAGGTGCTCGAGTGAATCCTGGTTAAGGAACTCGGCAAAATAACTCCGTAACTTCGGGAGAAGGAGTGTCACGTCCGGTGAAGAGATTTACTTTTGGAGCTGGATGTGATCGCAGTGACCAGGCCCAAGCGACTGTTTACTAAAAACACATGTCTCTGCGAAGTCGTAAGACGACGTATAGGGACTGACACCTGCCCGGTGCCGGAAGGTTAAGGGGAGGGGTTATTTTTCCGACTTGTCGGAAAAAGAAGCTCTGAACTGAAGCCCCGGTAAACGGCGGCCGTAACTATAACGGTCCTAAGGTAGCGAAATTCCTTGTCGGGTAAGTTCCGACCTGCACGAATGGTGTAACGACTTGGGCGCTGTCTCAACCAGGAGCTCGGCGAAATTGTGATGCCGGTGAAGACGCCGGCTTCCCGCAACGGGACGGAAAGACCCCGTGCACCTTTACTACAGCCTGATATTGTGTTTTAGCTAAACATGTGTAGGATAGGTGGGAGACTATGAAGCGGGCACGCCAGTGTTCGTGGAGTCACCCTTGAAATACCACCCTTGTTTAGTTGAAATACTAACCCGCATCATTGAATCATGGTGGGGAACAGTGTCAGGTGGGTAGTTTGACTGGGGCGGTCGCCTCCTTAAATGTATCGGAGGCTCCCTAAGGTTCCCTCAGTACGGTTGGTAATCGTACGCAGAGTGTAAAGGCATAAGGGAGCTTGACTGCGAGACATACAGGTCGAGCAGATGCGAAAGCAGGGCTTAGTGATCCGGCGGTAGTGTATGGAAATGCCGTCGCTCAAAGGATAAAAGGTACGCCGGGGATAACAGGCTTATCACCCCCAAGAGTTCATATCGACGGGGTGGTTTGGCACCTCGATGTCGGCTCATCGCATCCTGGGGCTGGAGAAGGTCCCAAGGGTTTGGCTGTTCGCCAATTAAAGCGGTACGTGAGCTGGGTTTAGAACGTCGTGAGACAGTTCGGTCCCTATCTGTTGCGGGCGTAGGATGTTTGAGGGGATCTGTTCTTAGTACGAGAGGACCGGAATGGACGAACCTCTAGTGTACCAGTTGTCTCGCCAGAGGCACGGCTGGGTAGCTATGTTCGGTGAGGATAAGCACTGAAAGCATCTAAGTGCGAAGCCCAACCCAAGATGAGACATCCCTTCCGATTTATCGGAACTAAAGGCACCTTCCAGATCAGGAGGTTGATAGGCTGCAGGTGTAAGGTCAGTAATGATTTTAGCCGAGCAGTACTAATTTGCCGTGAGGCTTAACTATTTTTTTTCTATCTGATCCGGTAGATGACCCCTGTGTCTATAGCAATTATCATGTAGTACACTTATAATTTTAACAGCATATAAATTCTGGTGACAATAGCGGCGGGGAAACACCTCTTCCCATTCCGAACAGAGTAGTTAAGCCCGCCAGCGCTGATGGTACTGTTCCTATGACTGGGACGGGAGAGTAAGTCGTCACCAGATTTTTTTTTGTAAAAAAGTCTGAAGATTATATAAATAAAAAACCCTGCTCAACGGCAGGGTTTTTTTTATGATTAAATTTTAAAGTCCGAGAGATGATTTGTTTTGTAGAAACCAATCAACTGTTTTCTTTAGCCCGGTCATTACATCAACTTTTTCCTCATATCCGATCAGATCTTTTGCCAGGCTGATATCAGCAAGTGAATGCTTGATATCTCCTAATCTGGGCTCTCCGTGTACCGGTTCGATATTGGAATTCAGCAGTTTCTTAATCTCTTCTGCCAACTGATTCAGTGTTATTCTGTCTCCGCATGCAATATTCATGACTTTGCCGGCTGCTTTGGCGGGCGCTTTACAGGCCAGAATGTTCGCATGAATCACATTCTCGATGTAGGTAAAATCCCTGCTTTGTGTTCCATCTCCAAAGATTACAGGAGATTCCCCCATTAAAAAGGCTCTGATAAATTTTGGAATGACCGCCGAGTAGTAGGAATTTGGATCTTGCCGCGGACCGAAAATATTAAAATATCTTAACGCTACGGTTTCTAACCCGTACACATGGTTAAAAACAGAACAATAATATTCCGAGGTCAATTTATTTACCGCGTATGGAGAGAGTGGAGATGGTTTCATTGTTTCAACTTTGGGTAGAATTTCGGATTCTCCATAGGCCGAGGATGAGGCGGCATAGACCACCCGCTTTACACCTTTTTCTTTAGCGGCATACAAAACGTTGAGCGTACCGTTTATATTAACTTCATTGCTTTCTATCGGGGTTTCAATGGAACGCGGAACGGAAGGCATGGCCGCCTGATGAAGCACATAGTCAATATTTTCCATGGCTTTTTGTACTGAGTTTAAATATCGGATATCACCATTTACTACTTCCACTTTATCCGGCAGTCCTGAAATATTCTGGATTTTTCCCGTAGAAAAATTATCAAATATGCGCACAAAATTTCCGTTGTTCACAAGGTATTCCGCAATATTTGATCCTATAAACCCCGCGCCTCCGGTAATTAAATATCTTTCACTCATGAAAATTCTCCGTCTGGTTTAGTCTCATTTCCGGTAATCAGTTATATACTGTTTTCAAATGATTGTAAATGAATATACAGATGGATTGTATTGAAATAGTGATTAAAAACAAAATCAATCAGGTATAGAGATCGCGCTCGACCAACTCACAAATGATATGACCGACAGTGATATGGCCTTCCTGGATGTGCTGGGTATTATCTGAAGGGATGTTTATAGAATGATCGAATATTTTATCTGCCTTACCGCCATCGTTTCCTAAAAAACCAATAGTCACCATCCCCGCTTGTTTTGCTTTAAGAGCGGCGCGCAGCACGTTGTCCGAATTTCCGCTTGTAGAGATGCCTAAAAAAATATCGCCGGCTTTTCCAAGGGCTTCTACCTGCCTGGAAAATATATTGCTAAAACCAATGTCATTTCCACCAGCTGTCAGAATGGATGTATCAGTTGTCAAGGCAATCGCGGGTATCGCGGGACGGATGATATCATGATTCAATCGGATTATAAATTCGGCCGCGAGATGCTGGGCATCAGCCGCGCTGCCGCCGTTTCCGCAAATCAATATTTTCCCGCCGTTGATGATACTGGTTTTGATCAATTCAACCGCGCGAGAAATATTCTCTGTACAGTTGTCGGCTATTCGCTCTTTTGTGGCGGCGCTTTCGATGAGATGTATTCTTATAAATTCACTATGATTCATTTTATAGAGTCACTTTTATTTGTGTATCGCGTCCGCAAATGCTTTTAGTAGAACCGGATCATTGTTCTGCTCGATGACGTTTCCGGTCACTATGAATGAAGCGCCGGCAGCGACCTTTTCCGCGGCGGTTTCCGGCGTCCTTATTCCGCCACCGACAATTATCGGTGTTTTCACTGTTTTTCTGATGACGGAAATTATTTCATCAGGGACACAGTAATCGGCACCGCTCCCGCCTTCAAGATAAATGGTTTGGAATCCCATATAGCTGGCAGCTATCGCGTGCGCCATCGCGATTTCAGATTTATGCCTGGGAAGAGGCGTCGTTCCGCTCATAAATTCAGCGGAGGTAGCTCTGCCTGATTCAATTAGAAAATAGGCGGTTGATATGGGTTCCAGTTTTAATCTGTGTATAATCGGTGCTGCAATCACCTGGCTGCCGATAATATGGTGCGCATTTCTTCCGCTCAATAGAGATAAATAGAGAATGGCATCAGCCTGCGCGGATATTTGATGGACCCCACCGGGAAATATAATCACCGGAATATCGCCGGAATACAATTTGAAAGTTTTCAGATATGATTCAAAATCCGGGGACAATAAGAGACTGCCACCAACGAGAAAAGCATCCACACCAGCAGTTATGGCTTCTTCAATAATTCCCGGCAACGAATTTACCGTTGTTTTGTCAGGATCGATAAGAACAAGATAACCTGCGCCTTTATGTTCCTTAACAGTCATTAGTTTTTCAAAAACCGTCATTTTTTACCTTTTTCGATTTCTTGGCAACCATCTATTTTATTCTGTCGGCTAAGTGATTAGAATTGTCTTGTTTATGTGTGTTCAATCAACATATCGGTTTTTTGTAATACATAAAACTAAAAATTACTAAATGCACCCGAAAAAATCAAGTTAAGTATGCTTTCCGGGTAAATACTGTTTTATCATATAACCGGCTTCCGGACCGTATTGTAAAATAAACTTTAAAATTGAATATTCTTTATAGTTCTGAAAAATATTATACTCGGGAAAATCGGTAAAATGTTTAGTTTTAATACCGGCGGATTCAAGTTCCGATTTATTCAGCCAGCCATTGTCAAAAATGTGGTGTGAGTTGATGCAGGCATCCGCATTATTCTTTTTGCACCAGGATATGATGGCTTCATCATTATTCATTTCCAACGGCTGCTGTGAGGCGCTGTAAGTTTTAAGATTTAATGATAAAAACCTGATCAGCAACCTGTTTAAGTCAATGACGAATGACGAGAGCATTACGTTAGTATTTTTGAAAAATTCTTCAAGTTCGGGAAGATAAAAGTAAGAAAAAGGATATGAGGCATAGGCATGCCGGATCGTTTTAAAATGTCGCTGTTTCCAATTTATTGTATCATCCGTTTTTTTTTCAAAAATGAGTCTGGTTTCATGATCATGTTTTACCGGAATACGAAGGCGGTTATCTTTTCCTGATAAACAAGGAGAGATATTCAATGCTGTTCTCTTTGTAAATTGAAAATGATCTGTAAAGTACAATACGTCACACTGGGCCGCATTCCAAAAAAAATCCAATGATGGTAAATATTCAGGTCTGAATGATGATAAATTCATATGATGAACGGAACTTTAATTATCAAATTTATTTTTAACTATTAATATCACAATTTTTCAAAATAACATGAATGCCAAATATGTGATAATAAATCGATATTTTCAAAATAAAAATATATTTTGATTCAGATTCGAGCTATAAATAAAATTGTAGTGATGATTTGAAATCAGATTTGCGGAGATGATTTATGTTGATTCTAATAAAAATCTACATTTTGCCCAAACTAAACAATGATTGATCAAATATATATAAAACATATGTTTATGATGATTATAACAGTGAAGTTTTTTGATGTAGAACAAGGGACAAAAAATTTTTATAAAAAATGAATGAATATTCATTCATTTCTTGTTATATTATAAAAAAGTATTCACCCACCAGGAGGAAAAATATATGAAAACAGGCGGCATGTATTTGATTAAACCCGTTGGTGAAGAAGAAATCTTCACGCGGGAAAAATTTTCCGAGGAACAGAATGAGATAGCTATGCTGACGGAGGAATTTGCCACTGAACAGATTTTGCCGAAGAAAAAAGAAATCGAAAAACTCAACGGGGAACTTACCTGTTCTATCATGAAGCAGTTGGGTGATCTTGGTTTGTTGAGTGTCGATGTGCCGGAAGAATATGGCGGACTTGGGCTGGATAAAGTCACGTCCACAATAATTAATGAAAAAGTTACAATGGGACAAAGCGGATCTTTCGGAGTCACATTCTCGGCGCATACAGGTATCGGTACTTTACCGATAGTTCTGTTTGGCAGCGAAGAGCAAAAAAAGAAGTATCTGCCAAAGGTGGGCAGCGGGGAATGGATTAGCGCGTATGGCTTGACCGAGCCCGGGGCAGGCTCTGACGCTCTTGCCGCCAGGACAACCGCTGTATTGACTGAAGACGGGAAAGAGTACATCTTAAACGGCACAAAGCAGTTCATCAGTAATGCGGCGTGGTGTAAGCTTGTAATTCTCTACGCGAAGGTGGATGGCGAGCATTTTACAGGATTTCTTGTTGAAACGGATACACCCGGAGTTGAGATTGGTCCCGAAGAAGTCAAAATGGGATATAAGGGATCAAGTACCGCGAGCATCATATTAAATGATGTACATGTTCCGGTTGAAAACGTCCTCGGAATTATTGGCAAAGGACATCAGATTGCCTTTAATATCCTTAATATCGGCAGATACAAATTGGGCGCTGCAGATCTTGGCGCGAGTAAAGCCTGTATTAACGAATCAACAAAATATGCTCTTGAACGTCATCAGTTTGGACAACCGATAGCTAAATTTGGCGCGATTAAATCAAAATTTGCCAACATGATTGTCCGAACTTATGATCTTGACAGTATCCTGTACAGGACGGTAGGGGATATCGATGACTCAATCAGCCGGATCAGCACAGATGATAAAGAGTATTATAAACACATTGTCTCCGCTATCGAGACTTTTGCCACAGAGGCATCTATGGTCAAAGTTTATGGAAGCGAAGCATTGTGGCTGACTTCAGATGACGGGATTCAGGTATTTGGAGGATATGGATATACCGAAGATTATCCGCTTGCGGCCGTAGCCAGAGATACCCGTGTGGATCGTATTTTTGAAGGCACAAACGAAATAAACCGCCAGATCATCACCGGACATTTTCTTAAAAAGGCCTTGACTGAAGAATTACCGTTCCGCGATCGAATCAAAGAACTAAAAACACTCTTAGCCGGAAAGAAACCCGATATTAAGGGCACCGTTCTGAAGGCAGAAAAGACAGCGCTGGAGTACGCCAAAGCAATCGCATTATATGTATTTAATGAGTCCATCATTAAATATGGTCAGGGTTTGAGAAACGAACAGCAACTGGGTGAGATGCTGGCGGATATGTTTACCGATGTTTATGTTATGGACAGCGTTTTATCAAGGGTGACGTACTATATTGAGAAAAAAGGGTCAGAACAGGATCGAATCAGGATCGCGAAGATAAGCGTTGCCGATAAGGTAAATAAAATCATCAGTCAGTCGAAAATTGCATTACTCTCGATCCTCGATGGTGATGAACTTGATCTCGCGTTGACTGATCTCGATATCCTGTCCAAAGGAGCCGAGCTCCGTACCCGTCTATTTCAGCTAAAGAGTGATCTTGCGGATAGTCTGTATGAAAAAGGGAAATATTCCTGGTAAAAATAATGTGTTGATTTAAAAAATTAACAAATTAGGAGAATCAAAATGGCAGAAGAAAGATATGCAGTGATTGTGGACGCGGTCCGCAGTCCGATTGGTGTAAAAAACGGTAAAATGGTCGGGATGCGCGCGGATGAGTTAAGCGCTCAGGTGATAAAGGCATTGTTGAAAAGAAATCCGGGTTTTCCATCAGAGAAAATTGAAGATGTGGTATTGGGATGCGCTTTTCCGGAAGGTTCTCAGGGAATGCTGATGGCGAGAGGAGTGTCCGTTCTTGCAGGATTACCGATTGAAGCAGGCGCCAAAGTTGTAAACCGTTTTTGCGGATCTTCAATGGATTCTGTTCATCAGATTAATCAGGCTATTTTGGCCGGTGATATAGAATGCGGGCTTGCCGTCGGAACCGAAGATATGTTTTCAGTGCCAATGGGCGGTTACAATCCCAGCTTCCACCCTGAACTGGCAAAACAGAATTTTTATATGGGGATGGGCGAGACAGCTGAAAACTTAGCGAATGAATTGAAAATTCCGAGAGAAGAACAGGAAGAGTTCTCAGTAGCATCCCATATAAAAGCGCTTAAAGCGATAGCTGATGGGAAATATAAGAATGAGATCGTACCTGTCGAGTTCAATGGCGTGACAATCGATACAGATGAAGGCCCGCGTGAGCCAAATTTGGAAAAAATAAAATCACTAAAGCCGGTGTTTTTGAAGGATGGATCCATTACGGCAGCGACTTCAAGTCCAATCACCATGGGGGCTGCCGCGGTTCTGGTGATGAGTAATACACTCGCAAAGAAACTGGATCTAAAGCCAAGAGCAAGAATCATTTCCAGGGCAGTGGCCGGAGTTGAATGGGAGTTAATGGGAAAAGGGCCTATCCCCGCCAGTGAGAAAGCTCTGAAAAAGGCAGGAATGTCAATAAAGGATATTGATTTTATTGAATTGAATGAAGCATTTGCGGCCCAGTCATTATACGTAATCAAAAAAACCGGATGGCCGATGGAGAAAATTAATCTTCATGGCGGAGCAATAGCTTTGGGTCACCCTCTGGGTTGTTCAGGAGCGCGCATACTTACGACCTTGCTAAATGTGATGGAACAGAACAATGGTAAATATGGTCTGGCCACAATGTGCATCGGAACCGGACAGGGAATTGCAACCGTCATCGAACGAATGTAGGGGGAGCAGACATGGAAAACAAAATCAAAAAAGTGGCTGTTCTGGGTGCGGGTGTAATGGGCAGCCAGATAGCGGCACATTTGTCCAATGCCGGCATTCCTTCCTTACTGTTTGACATGAATCAGGAGCTTGCGGAAAAAGGACTGGCAACGGCATTGAAGCTAAAGCCGGCCCCTTTTTACAACCCTAAGACAGCCGGTTTGATAAAATGCTGTAACTATGATGATCATCTGAAATTGATGGCGGAAGCCGATTGGGTGATTGAAGTGATCGCTGAGCGTCTTGACTGGAAGCAAGGTCTGTTTGAGCGGATTGAACCGGTGCTGAAAACAGGCGCCATCATTAGTTCGAATACGTCAGGTTTGTTGATTTCGGATATGCTGGCAGGCCGTAAAGATGAATTCAAACAAAATTTTTTAGTGACCCATTTTTTCAACCCTCCAAGATATATGCGTCTTCTTGAAATAATACCGGGTCCGGATACCAGGCCGGAAACACTGAATGCCGTCGCGGATTTCTGTGAAAACACGCTTGGTAAGGGCATTGTTTACGCGAAAGACACCACTAATTTTATCGCGAACAGGATCGGTGTATATGGTATGATGCTAACGATGGACCTCGCTAAAAAAACGGGATTATCGGTAGAAGAGGTGGATAAGCTGACCGGGCCAATTCTTGGGCGCCCAAAGAGCGCGACCTTCAGAACCGCGGATGTCGTTGGATTAGACACGCTGGCGCATGTCTCTACATCATCATATGAAAAGTGTCCGGAAGACGAGCAGCGTGATCTGTTTAAAATCCCTGATTATTTGCAGAAGATGCTTGAAAACGGTTGGTTTGGGCAAAAAACAGGCGTCGGATTCTATAAGAAAGAAGGTAAGAATATCTTATCTCTTAACTTAGATACGCTTGAATTCGGACCGCAGAAACCGGTCAGGTTTTCAAGCTATAAAAACGCCAAATCCTATACGACAACGGCGGAAAAAATTAGAGAGTTGGTTTACAGCGATGACAAAGCAGGCGAGTTTCTCTGGGAATTACTCTCCAGCACATTGATCTATTCCGCGAACAGGATTCCAGAAATTGCTGATGATGTTGTTAATATCGACAGAGCGCTGCGCTGGGGCTTCGGCTGGGAGCTTGGACCGTTTGAATGTTGGGACGCGATTGGTCTGGAGAGATCCGTTAAACGCATGGAATCTCAGGGAAAGACAATCCCGGCATGGATAAAGGAGATGATGAAAAACGGCTATGAATCATTCTATGAAACAAAGGGAAAAAAGGAATGGTTCTATTCAATACCGAAGGGTTCCTATGAACAAGTTCCCGTCTCTAAAAAGCTGGTTAAACCGACATTACAAGGTTTACGCAAGAAAAAAAATTGGTGCGCGAGCATCTACGATATTGGTGACGGTGTAGGATATTTGGATTTTCACAGCGTGCTCCAGCCGGCCATGAATCCGGTCGACGGATCAATTATGGACATGATGGCTGAGTCTTTGCAAGCCGTTCCTAAATACGGGTTCAAGGGATTAGTGATCGGTAGCCAGGGTCCGAATTTTTCAGCGGGCGCAAATTTGCAAATGATTCTGGAACTGAGCAAGGCAAAGCAATGGAAAGCTCTGGATATGATCAGCAAAACGCTGCAGGATTTAACACAGGCCATGAAGTTTTCAAACTTTCCCGTTGTGAGTGTACCTTTTAATATAACGCTCGGCGGCGGTTTCGAAATTGCGGCCTGCGCTGATCAAATAGTGGCATCCGCCGAGTTATATTGCGGGGCCGTTGAAGTTGGTGTCGGGCTCATTCCGGGCGCTGGAGGCAATCTGCGGATCTTGCTGAATTTTATGGATTCGATGGCTAAAGGCAGATCCGGCCCATTTCCACCTGTACAAAAAGCGTTTGAAACTATTGGTTTTGCAAAGGTTTCATCTTCAGCAAAAGAAGCCGTGGCCTTCGGATACTTGAAAAAAAGCGATACAATCGTAATTAATCCCGAACACCTGATTTATGAAGCGAAGCAGACGGTTATTAAGATTGCAGAGGATTATAAAGCTCCCGAAGAGAGAAAAGATATCATTTTGCCGGGAGAAGACGGTTTTCTTGTTCTAAAGGACGGACTCAGCAATTTTGTTAAACAAGGGGTGATTAGCGAACACGACAAACTGATTGGTGAAAAATTGTCCTATGTTTTAACAGGAGGATCCAGGGCGTCAACCGTGAAACCGGTAAGCGAACAATATCTTCTTGATCTGGAACGGGAAGCATTTGTCAGTTTGTGCGGTGACAAACTCAGTCAGGATAGAATGGCGCATATGCTGAAAACAGGAAGACCTTTGAGAAATTAAATCTACAGGCGGTCCTCCCGGACCGCCTTTTTTTGTATTTAATTGAATTTATCTCAAAAGGTGTTCAAATTTATACTTTGCAGGAATCAGATATTTTATAATAATACGACGGCGTATTCCGAATAAATTTTCTTTATTAAATAGAATAAAACCAATACAAAATACTTGACTGTTCAGTTGTTTCATGTTATATTCGCAATTCGTCTTTTAAAATTTTGGATTTAGATCAGGAGGTTAGTCTTGAAAACATATATTGCGCGAGAGAATGAGATTGAAGATTCAAAGCGTTGGTATATTATTGATGCAGAAAATCAGGTTCTTGGCAGAATGGCAAGTCAGGTTGCGCATATCTTACGTGGGAAAAATAAGCCCTTTTATTCACCTCATCAGGATGCCGGTGATTTTATTGTTATCGTTAATGCAGAGAAGGTAAAATTGACCGGGAAAAAAATGTTGAACAAAACATATTTTCGTCATTCAGGATATCCGGGCGGACAGACAATTACAACCATAGCGTTGATGTTACAGAATCATCCTGAACGTGTAATTGAAAATGCCGTCAAGAGAATGCTGCCGAAAAACGCGCTTGGCAGACAAATGATGAAAAAGTTAAAAGTGTATGCGGGAGTTGAGCATCCGCATAAAGCTCAGCAGCCCACAGAACTTAAAATGAATTAATTTAGCAGGAGATGTCTTTGATGGAAGTATACACTGCAGTAGGCCGACGGAAAGAGGCTGTTGCTCGTGTGAGAATGACGCCGGGTAAAGGAAAGATAATCGTTAACGGCAAAGAACTGATTGAATTTTTTAAGCGTGAAACGCTGAAAATGGATATCATGCAACCACTCGAGCTCACCGAAAACGTTGATAAATTTGATTTTCATGTAAACGTTAACGGCGGTGGATTGAGCGGACAAGCTGGCGCAGTCAGACTTGGAATCTCAAGAGCTCTGTTAGTTTACAGTGAAGACTATCGTTCTGAACTAAGACGTGGTGGTTTTCTTACTCGTGATCCAAGAGAGAAGGAAAGAAAGAAATACGGATTAGCGAAAGCCCGCAAACGTTATCAGTTCTCAAAACGTTAATCAAAAACGAATGAAGATTTTAGCTGCTTTTTATACATCAGCAGCAGCACGTGAAATGCGTGCAGTTCTAAAATAAACTAAAATTAATAACACACACCGATTGTTCTCCCTTCGGGTGTCCATAAAAACGATGGATTGAAGAGGATTAAGAAGTCGGTGGAGGATTAACCCAAACTAAGGAGATTACTATGCCTGCAGCAACATTAGAGCAGTTATTATCCTCTGGTGCGCATTTTGGCCATTTAACCCGCCGCTGGGATCCCAAGATGAAAGAATTCATTTTCATGCAAAAGAATGGGATCCACATTATCGATTTAAAAAAGACGCAAAGTAGCCTGGACAAGGCCATCGAAGCCATAAAAAAGATTGTGGCTGATGGATATGATGTTCTGTTTGTAGGGACAAAATTACAGGCCAAGGAAATTATTGTAGCGGAAGCCACTCGTTGTAATCAGTATTACGTGACTCATCGCTGGCTCGGAGGAATGCTTACCAATTTCACCACTATCAAAAAATCAATTAAACATTATAAGAATCTGGACAAAATGGGGACAGACGGTACTTACGAGAAAATTTCGAAGAAGGAACGTCTGAATATCGATCGGGAGAAGGAAAAATTATACGCTGTGCTCAGTGGTATTGAAGAAATGAAGCGTCTTCCGGGAGCTATTTTTATTGTGGATACGAAAAAAGAGCACATTGCTGTTAATGAAGCTCGTAAAATGAATATTCCATTGTTTGCCATGGTTGATACCAATTCGGATCCAACTGTTATTGATTATCCGATTCCTGCAAATGATGACGCTGCTAAAAGCATAAGCTTGATTGTCAGCAAAATTGCTGATGCCATAGCTGAATCGAAGCAAAAGTCGAATGAAGAAAAAGCTCTGAATGAAGCGGTAAAGGCTGAAAAAGTTGAGTTGGCTGAAAGAACAGAAAAAGGTGACAGGCCTGATAAAAGAGCAACAAAAGTAAGAAAAGAACCAAAAAAAGAGATTAAAAGAGAACCGGGCGAAGATAAAGATACCGGTAAGGAGTAATATAATGGCTGAAATAACTGCAGCATTGGTTAAAGAATTGCGCGATAAAACTGGCGCCGGCATGATGGATTGTAAGAACGCGCTTACGGAATCCGGCGGTGATATGGAAAAAGCGATGGATTTTCTGCGCAAAAAGGGTATAGCGAAAGCCGCCAAAAGAGCGGACCGCGAAGTCAAAGAAGGGATTGTTGAGTCTTATATTCACCCGGGAAGTAAGTTGGGTGTGCTTGTAGAAGTAAACTGCGAAACGGATTTTGTTGCCAATACAGATGATTTTAAAAGTTTTTCCCGTAATCTGGCAATGCATATAGCTGCATCAAATCCACTCGTTGTACGTCGTGAGCAGTTGGACCAGAAAATTATAAACAAAGAGCTGGAAATTTATAAAGATCAGGCAAAAGATCAGGGAAAACCTGAGAATATTCTTGAAAAAATTGCACAGGGAAAACTGGAGAAATACTATACAGAAGTCTGTCTTTTAGAGCAGCCCTATGTGAAAGATCCCAACAAAACTATCCAGGATTTGATTGCTGAGACCGTCGCAAAAGTTGGGGAAAATGTAACTATAAAACAGTTTGCGCGATTCCGAATCGGAGAGTAATTGTGTCAGGACTTGCTCCAAGATACAAAAGAATTTTATTGAAATTGAGCGGTGAATCTTTAGCCGGTGAACGTAAATCAGGAATTGACTCCGGAATTCTGGAAATTTTTTCTACGGAAGTTCAGAAGATTCACGAACTTGGAGTCGAACTCGGAATTGTTATTGGCGGAGGAAATATATTCCGCGGTATTTCCGAGAACGCCAAAACCATGGACAGGGTAACTGCCGATCACATGGGAATGCTGGCGACAGTGATTAATGCTCTGGCATTGCAGGATGCTCTTGAAAGAAAGGGTATCTTTACGCGGGTCATGACCGCTGTGGATATGCAGGAATTCGCCGAACCGTTTATACGCAGGAAGGCAATCCGCCACCTGGAAAAAGGCCGGGTTGTGATATTTGGAGCCGGAACAGGAAATCCATATTTTACCACAGATACTGCAGCTGTACTTCGCGCTGTTGAAATAAAGGCAGACGTGATTCTAAAAGGCACCCGGGTAGATGGTGTCTTTGACGCTGATCCTGAAAAAGTTAAAGATGCGGTCAAATTCGATAATCTGAGATACCTTGATATTGTAAATAAAGGTTTAAAAGTGATGGATACGACAGCGATTACTCTCTCGATGGATAATCATTTGCCGATAATCGTATTCAACTTTGATAAACCGGACAATTTAAAAAAGGTAGTTCTTGGCGAACCAATTGGGACCAAAGTGCAGGGGTGAGTTATGGATGCAAATGAGATTGTAAAAGATGCAAAGTACAGGATGGATCGGGCTGTGGAAACCTTTCAGGATGAGCTTGCGAAGATACGCACCGGGAGGGCAACACCTGCTTTGCTGGATTCAATTAAGGTTGAATATTATGGGCAAAAGGTACCGCTTTCTCAGGCAGCGACTGTGAGTGCTCCTGAGCCTCGGATGATAGTCGTTCAACCCTGGGAAAAAAGTATGCTCGGGGAGATTGAAAGAGAAATTCTTAAGGCGGATCTTGGGTTTAATCCCAGTAATGACGGTACAATTATTAGAATCCCAATTCCTCAGTTAAGTGAAGAGCGCAGAAAAGATCTTGTAAAACTGGTTAAGAAATTTTCAGAGGAGGGACGTGTTTCCGTTCGCAATGTGCGCCGGGATGGAAACGACCACCTCAAGAGACTTGAAAAAGAGCATGAAATATCCGAAGATGAATTAAGCATTTTTCTGGATGAAATACAGGAATTGACGGATTCGCATACAAAAGATATTGACGAAATTATGGCTAAAAAAGAAATAGAAGTCATGGAAGTTTAAGACAAAAATCTTAAAAAATGTTTAATTATTGAGCCGGGGAAATGACTTTTCCGGCTTTTTTGTTTTCAGAATATCATAATCCCGGCCCTCTCCATATTTTTATTATCCAAATATAATTTTATAATAGAACTCCAATATAAACTTTCAAATGAAAGAATAAATATAATATTTACAAATCGGCAATGTTCAAATTATTCAGTCATAAAATCCTATATATTCCCACTTAATGATCAACTTTAATATTGATGTTTTTGACACCTTAAAATAACATATTTCTTTTCTTATTTAAAAGTTTTATATCACCTTAACCAATCTGATATCAATTTTCCGGAAATGCGATTTTAAAATATTATAAAATGTCAAGTATTCGGGAATTTTATGACATAAAACACACTTCACATTTTAAAATATAGTTATCATAGAAACAAAAATGGTTTGACTTTAATCTTGGTGGATCAGTCAGTTACGGTTCTTATTGGTATGTAATCAGTCCGGGATGGACTAAAATACAGGGATGAAATTGATCACTAGAAATGTTTGAATGTGTAAATCATAAAGACACATCTGTGAGACTAATCACAGAGCGCTTCTAAGGTTGATTTACATTACTTCACAAATGATTTTACAGAATAAATTAAAAACATCAGATTTGAAAGATATGGGGTGGGGAGTGCTTGCCAATCTGGAAATAATGGAACATAAGAGGTTGAAAAACACTCTGATTGTTGGTTGGAATACAGAGGCGGCCGGTTTATCGGATAAAATTATCAATTATCCTGCCCTCGGTTATCATGTCAGAGGATTCATCAGGCCGGCCGGCTTTGATGATGAGAGAAAGCGGCATTATAAGAATATTCCGGTTGTTGGCGGAATGCCGGACCTTGCTGATGTTATCAAGAGCAAGGATATTGATGAGCTTCTGATAGTACTTAGTCCTGCAGAGAAGACATATCTTACCGAAATCATAAAAGAATGTGCCCGTTGCGGGGTAGAATACAGGGTTGTTGCAGATGCATATGACGCGGCATATCCGCATGTTGTTCGGGATGTGATAAAGGATGTGCTCAGACCGCAGGATTTTGGGCTAAGACGTATAGCTGATATATTTGTATCCCTTACACTGATGATGCTTTTGTTTCCTATATTTTTGATCGTTGCAATTGCAATTAAAGTGGAATCACACGGACCCATTTTTTATTCTCAGCAACGATATGGGAAAAACGCAAAAATTTTTCCGGTTCACAAATTTAGATCCATGGTACAGGATGCAGAAAAACAATCAGGTCCTGTATGGGCGCAGAAAAACGATCCCAGGATTACAAAATTAGGACATTTTATGCGGATGACCAGAATCGATGAGCTTCCGCAATTAATAAATGTTCTAAAAGGAGATATGAGTCTGATCGGTCCCAGGCCTGAAAGACCGTTTTTCGCGGAATCTCTGAAAAAACAAATTCCGCTGTATATGAACAGGCTAAAGGTTAAGCCGGGAATTACTGGTTTGGCGCAGGTTACAGTTGGATATGATGAGACGATTGATGATGTTAGGGAAAAAGTTGCCAAAGACAACGAATATATCGAGCAGGCAGATTCATTGAAAATGAACTTGAAGATTCTTTGGAAGACTCTGTTTGTTGTTCTCATGGGGGAGGGGCAGTAGTCAGCGCCTGGTCAGAAAGGCCGTGGTGGATATTGGCTCATTGTTGGCAGGTTCCCTGCCAGTTTTAAAATTTAGTAGTTCATTAAAAAGATTATCTCTTTTTGAAAAAAGCTAACTAAAGTATTCGAAACCGGTTGTTTTATATTCTCCATGTGATGCTTAGATATGAATTTTCGATAAAGACAAAAATGCCCGTACGGGAAATATTAGCCGGGCGAATCTGAATTAAAATAGAACGATAAAAATCAGCCCCCGTTGCAGTATGAATTTTTTGGTACTGTAATTGACGGGGCGGAGCTATAAATAAATTGAGAACAGAGAGCTATGGAAAACATTAAAATTGATTCCAAATTTGCTGATCAAAGCGGTGAAATAATGATCATTGAGCTGGGAGGCTATGTTGACCAGTCCAATAGTTTTCAACTTCAGCAAATGTTTGAAAATATTCTCCAGAGCGGCTGTTTTAAGGTAATCGTTGATTTTAAAGATTTGTATTATATGAGCAGCGCGGGCTGGGGCATTTTTGTCGGTGAGATCAAGCGTTTCAGGGAAAATGGCGGTGATATTAAGCTGGCGTATATGAATCCCGAAATATATGATGTTTTTCAAATGCTGGAATTTTATCATATTCTGGAAGATTATGCAACAGTAGAAGAGGCCGCTGCCTCTTTTGGAAAAGAAAGCGAACAACTGGACCTTGCAATAGAATCAGATACGAACAAGGAAGATAAGAAAGCAGGGGAAAATCTAAATTCAATAGAAGAAATTGATACGGAAGAACCTGTTGACCAGGATGACAAGGGAACAAAAAAACGCCAAAAGAAAAAACGTGAGTCAGCAGAAGTTATAAAATTTGTTCCTACGAATGGTCAGGAGATAGGTGAAGAGCAGAAGATTTTTAAAGAGTTTATTCCGCATACTCTAAAAAAGGACGTAAAACTGGCTGAATTGCCTTTGCCCGAAAAAATAAGAAGAGTGATAGCTCAAAATCCTTTGGTGACCATCTGGGAAATAAAAAAGATTCTTGGGCATGAACATTTTGGTCATACAAAGATCGGAATCATAAAACTTTGGGGAATTTTAAGAGAACTTGATCTCAATACAAAGTTAAAACGATACCGCTATTATCGATCCTGTTAACTAATACAAACAACTTAAGTAAACAAGGAAGATGGCAGAATGATGATCTCAAATTTTTATGAGCGAAAAACAACCAAATTTCTGGTATATATGCTGGTTATTGGGCTGGCATTCACCGATTTAATTCCTGCATACGCCGGGACGGATGCAGAAAATTTATCTAATGAAACTGAACCTAAGGAACAACTCTCACAGCAGGATCTTTTTCCATTCAAGCCCGGGGACGGCCTGTATGTAAGTACTCTACCCGACACATCTTCTTTTTTGAACCAGGTTTTCCAAATTGATGATTCCGGATTTGTTGAGTTCCCGATTCTTGGACGAGTCGCGGTTAATAAAATGACGGAGCCGGAATTATCCACATTTATTAAAAACAATTTTCAACAATATATGCGTTTCCCAAATGTATTTGTTAAGCCAATGTTAAGACTTAGCATACTGGGCGGAGTTGCCAGACCGGGGCTTTACTACATCGATTATAGTAATTCATTATGGGATGCGGTTCGACTGGCAGGCGGCACTCTTAATGAAGATGGAATCAAAAAAATGCATTGGGAAAGAAGTCGTGATGATGTTGTTGGTGATTTAGTCCCCTATTTTCAGAATGGCGTTTCTCTTAAAAAAATCGGTTTTCGTTCCGGGGATCAGTTATGGACACCGACTCCGGGGAAGCCGGGATTTATGGATAAATTAACCGGAAATATTTTACCGATAGTTTCATTGGGTACAACTATAATGTTCTTATATCTCACCTATCAAAGAGATACGATAACAAGCAGATGATAAAAAAGGGAAATGAGACGATGGCCGTAGCAAAAGATCGGGTTTTTCACAAGAATCGTAATGATTCATTCAATGCCGCAAAATACCTGGGGCTATTTAGCAGAGAGCGTTGGAAGATATTTTTAATCTCGGTTTCGGTTTTTATAATTATTGTACCTCTTGTTTTCAAGTTGGCTCCTCATCCAAACTATACCGTTTCGGCTGTTTTGCGTTTTTCTGAAAACAAGAATGTCGCGACTATAAAAGAAGATTCGGGAGACCGATACGGGTATGATGCAAAAATAAGTTTATTGTTAAGCCGGAATTTTTTGGAACAGGTAGTTGATAAGCTTGATCTGGTTCTTGTAATAAATGATTATTACCGTTCAGATGTGGTGGATACGCTTACGATAGACGACAATTACAATATTGGTGAATACACAATAAAGAAATCGGGTGATGTATTTCAGCTCTATTATTCAAATGAGCAGGAGAAGGTATCGAATGAAAAGCTGTTTCAGACGAAGCTCACTCCGGATTACTGGTTTAATTATAAGTTTCTTCATTTAAAACTGAAACCTGCGTTCTTTGAAGAACAGGATGATGTGAAATTCTATCTGACAAAAAAAATAAGCCGCGTAGAATGGCTCAAAAAAAATATAAATGCAGATTTCATTGATAGAGGGAGAACAGTTCTCAGAATCGATCTAACCGGAACGGATCCGTTTTTGATTACAAATACGCTGAATATTCTTGTTGAAGAATTTAGAATACAAAATTTAAACTATACCAAAGTCTATACCAGACAAATTTTGAGTATTTTAAACGAACAGCTAACCTTCACGAAAAATGATCTGGAAAAAGCCGAAGATGAATTAAAAACATTCAGACAAAATTTTCCATGGGTCGGGCTTACACCGAATATGAGTAATATCGTTACAGAAATTTCAACATCGGAAGGCCAGAGACTTAGTCTCACTAAAAAATCCGGTGAGATTGAGAGGATTGTTAACCGATATAGTACCGCAGGTGTTGATGAAAAAAGTCTTGTTCTTGGGGAATTGATCGCTTTTCTCGGCGGCGAATCGATATCGACTGTTTCCGCGCTGCAAAATGAGTATAGTGCAGTTATTACGGAGAGAAATCGGCTTGTTCAAAGCTATTCAAAAAATCACCCCCTGATGCTCGAAAACGAAAAAAAAATAGAACAACTTGGTATTAAAGTGGTTGAGACAGCTAACCACCATCGCAGTACCCTGGAACAAAGACTCCGGGAGACGAATCGTGATCTTACAGAAAATAATTTCAGAATAAGAAGTTTACCGGGGAGAGAAGCTCAGTTAGCAGAATTACAAAGGAAAAGGAATGTCGCTGAAGAAATATATGCAGACGTTCTTGTTCGCTATAATCAAGCAAAATTGGCCGATGTGGTGGAGGTGGGAGATGTATTTATACTTGATAACGCGATTTTACCCGAGTTGATAAGCCAGAGAATAATGTATATAAAATACATTTTGATGGGTCTGATAGGGAGTTTGGCCGCGGCATTCGGTTTTGTACTGTTAAGAGGTTATTTTGACAAGTCAGTTCATGTGTCGAATGAGATAGAGGAAAAACTTAATCTGAAGGTGCTGGCGTCCATTCCGGTAATCGGAGACGGAAAAGAAATCCCGGAAGAAATTTCACTTGAAACAAACAGCAGAATAGAGCCCAGATTAATCACGGTAGATTATTCACCGACTCCTGTTGGTGAAGCATACCGATCATTAAGGACTCAATTATTGTTCCTGAAAGAAAAGAAGCCACTATCTACTATTCTTGTTACCAGTTTAAATCCATCAGATGGGAAATCTTTAAACGCGTCGAATCTTGCCATTACCTTTGCGCAGCAAAAATTACCTACACTGCTTTTTGACGCCGATTTGAGAAGAGGTGTTCTACACAATTCATTCGCGTGCAATAAGTCTCCGGGATTTTCTGATTTTCTTTACAGTAACGCTGAGATAAATCATGAAAATATGAAAAAATTTATCCAGTCAACCCACATACCAAATCTTTTTTTAATCAGCAGTGGTATGAATATTCCAAATCCCTCGGAATTGCTTGGCACCTATAAACTAGAACAATTTCTTAATCTATTGAAGAATAAATTCAGCATCATCATTATTGATACTCCGCCAATTAATGTGACTGCTGACGCGGTTATTCTATCCAAGCAGGTGGATTCTGTTTTGCTTGTTGTAAGAGCAGGGAGAACAAATATTGGTAAACTGGGTGAGAAATTAAGAGAATATGACCAGATAGTTGATAAAATTGAAGGTACGGTATTCAATTTTTCTGAAGAGCCGAGTTTAAAAGAAACATATCAATACTCATATTATAAATACTAATTTACGAAAGTAACAATTTTGATTGTATTGAAACAGGCGATAAAAAAATATTAAGCTGGTTATAAAATTTATCCGTGAATACATTTACGGGTATAAGTTTTAATAAAATATAGTAGGTATAGAAGGGATTCGGAACTCTTATGTGCGGTATCGCAGGGATTATAAATCTTAAAAAACGGGGGATCGTTGAAAAATCGATTCTGGAAAAGATGGCTCAAAGTCTGCGGCACAGAGGGCCGGATGATTTTGGTTTCTATCACAGACCCGGTATTGGTCTGGCGCAGACACGTCTCAGCATTATCGATCTTTCAGGCGGGAAACAGCCGATTCCAAATGAAGACAAAACGATCTGGGTTGTGTTTAACGGAGAGATATTTAATTATATTGAACTTCGCGAACTTTTATTAAAAAAGGGACACCGCTTTTCTACGCAGAGCGATACTGAAGTTATTGTTCATGCTTATGAAGAATATGGAAACGATTTTTTAAACCATTTTAACGGTCAATTCGCGATTGCGCTCTGGGATGAAAAAAATGAACATTTGATACTCGCGAGGGACAGAGTTGGCATACGTCCTTTGTTCTATTCTCAGGCGAATGATGGTTCGTTTGTTTTCGGTTCAGAAATGAAAGCCATTTTTCAACATCCCGGAATCACGCCTGAAATGGATCCCGTGGGGCTTGAACAGATTTTTACTTTTTGGGTCAATATTCCCCCAAGAACCGTTTTTAATGGGATTAATGAGCTGCCTCCAGGACATTTTCTTGAACTGTCCGCATCCGGAATTAAAATTCAGTCATACTGGAAATTGAGTTATCCGGATGAGAATGATTATGAAGACCGGCCGCTAAGTTTTTATACAAGAAAATTAGAAGAATTACTGTATGATGCCGTCACGATCCGCCTACGAGCCGATGTCCCTGTTGCTGCTTATTTGAGCGGTGGCATTGATTCTTCTGTAATCGCGGCCTTAGTAAAAAAATATCACAATAACAATCTGATTACTTTTTCTGTCGCGTTTTCGGACGCGTCTTACGATGAACGGCCGTTTCAAAAAGAGATGGTTGATTTTCTTAAAACGGACCACCGATTCATAGAGGCTGATTACGATACGATCGGTAACGCTTTTTCAGATGTGGTCTGGTTTGCGGAAAAACCCATGATACGCACCGCTCCGGCGCCTTTGTATCTGCTCTCCGGTCTTGTCCGAAAAAACAATATCAAGGTTGTTCTTACCGGAGAAGGAGCGGATGAAGTCTTTGGCGGATATAATATATTTAAAGAAAATAAAATAAGGAGATTCTGGGCAAAATATCCGGAATCGAAAACGCGTCCCCTTCTTTTGTCAAAACTGTATCCGTACATAACAAAAAATTCCGGTCAGGCGCAAAATTTCTGGCAATTATTTTTCAAGAAAAATTTAACAGATACGGACAATGTTTTCTATTCGCATCTCATAAGATGGGATAATACTTCACAAATAAAGAGATTTTTCAACAAGTCTTCAAAAGAAAGATTCAATAATTCCGAACAGATTTATGAGGAACTCAATCGTTATGTAGATCCGGATATGAAGAGATGGCATCCTTTGTCACGCGCTCAATATCTGGAAATGAATCTTTTTATGTCCGGCTATTTGTTGTCTTCTCAGGGCGACCGCATGATGATGGGAAATTCGGTCGAGGGAAGATTCCCCTTTTTGGATTACAGGGTCATCGAATTCGCGAATACTATTCCTCCACAGTACAAGATGAAAGTTTTGAACGAAAAGTTCATACTTAAAAAAACTTTTGAAAACCTGATTCCTCCATCGATAATTAAGAGAGCCAAACAACCTTATCGCGCGCCTATCAGTCAATGTTTTGCCGCGGGAAATGGTAGTTTGGCTTCTTCCGTTTTGAAGGAAGAAAAAGTAAGGGATTACGGATATTTTGATCCGACAAATGTTGCGCGGTTGATGGCTAAAGTTAAACCGGGCAGCGGTCAGCAGATGACCGCGAGGGATGACATGGCTCTTGTTGGAATCGCTTCTTTGCAGCTGCTGCATCACCATTTTATTGAAAATTTTTAATCAAATAACTTGATGGTATATAAAATATAATCATGCAGATAAATCAATTTCTCGAAAATTCGGTTCAAAAATATCCTGAAAAACAGGCCGTATGGTTCAAAGACCAGTGGCTTTCATACGCGGAAATAGAACTCCAGTCAAATAAAATAGGTAATTATCTTAAAGAAAACGGTATTCGAAGAGGTGACCGGGTTGCTATCCTCTATGAAAATTCATTTGATTACATAATTGGGTATTACGGGATATTAAAAGCGGGAGGCGTTACTGTTGCTCTTAATACGGAGACAAATGCAAACACTCTGATTTATCTCCTTAACGATTCGGGAGCAAAAGCGATTATTTCCAACTCGAAGTATTCCCGCCATCTTGTACCTGCCATAAGAAAAGCCCCATATTTGCGAAATGTTATTGTGGACCAGGATGACTTGAGTGAGTATAATGATGTTGGTCATTGCAGCCAGGTCCGGTTGACGGATATATATAATCAGGGAAATGACAGGTCTCCGTCTGTCAGGGGAATTGATATCGATCTCGCCTCAATAGTTTATACTTCCGGTAGTACCGGAAAACCAAAGGGAGTGATGCTCTCTCATCTGAACGTCGTCAGTAATACGGTATCGATTACGGAATATTTGCATCTTTCGCGTCAGGACAGGATTATGGTGGTTCTGCCGTTTTATTATATCTATGGAAAATCGCTGCTCAATACGCATTTTTATTCAGGTGGCTCCGTTGTTATTGATAATCGTTTTGCATTCCCGAATGTTATACTCGCCACAATGCAAAAAACACAGGTTACGGGATTCTCCGGCGTTCCATCTACCTTCATGATTCTTTTGAATAAATCAAACATCAGAAAACAGAATTTTGAATCACTGCGGTATATGACACAGGCCGGCGGCGCTATGGCTCCGGCAGTACAAAAAGAAGTAGCAAAGGTGATGGCTCCCGCTCAGCTTTATATTATGTATGGGGCAACGGAGGCATCGGCACGCCTATCGTACCTTGATCCGAATGATCTACCCCGAAAATGGGGGTCTATCGGCAAAGCAATTCCGAATGTTGATTTGTTCGTCGCTGATGATAAAGGCAGAGAAATCCCGCAGGGAGAAACCGGTGAGATTGTTGCCCGGGGCTCAAATTTAATGCGGGGCTACTGGAATGATAAGGATGAGACAAACAAGGTCCTTAAAAATAATCTTTACTACACCGGTGATTTGGGAAAAATGGATGAAGAAGGATTTCTATTTGTTGTAGGAAGGACGAAGGATATAATAAAGGTTGGCGGGGAAAGGATAAGCGCGAAGGAGATAGAAGAAAAAATCCTTGAAATTAATAAAGTGCATGAAGTGGCTGTTATAGGTGTGAAGGATGATTTACTTGGCGAAGCTATTCAGGCATTTATTGTGCCCCGGGACGGAGAAATACCGGATGAAGACGAGATAAGGTCGATTCTTAAGAAGAGCATGCCTGCTTACAAACAGCCGAAATATATCCGCTTTACAGAGAAACTTCCTAAAAACGAATCAGGTAAAATTTTAAAAAATATGCTTAGAGATCAGGAATAATCAGTCCGGAATTGAACTGATATGAGCAGAGAGATTAATAAAACAGCTTTGGGTAAAAAATAATAAAATTCAGGAGAATATAAGTATGGAAATCCGAGATCAACTGATAAACTTCTTTAACGAAAATTTTATGGTGGATATGGTTAAAGAATATAGCGCTGACACCTCATTGCTTGAAAACGGGATCATTGACTCTACAGGCGTGCTGGAGCTGGTAGCATACATTGAGCAAAATTATAACATAAAAATTGATGATGAGGAAATTATCCCGGAGAATCTGGATTCACTGATAAATATTGAGAATTTTATCAAAAATAAGATGAATGGAAAAAATTAAGATCAAATTAAATATTTCAGAAAAAACGTTAATTACAAATACTTAGGTCATTTGAATGGATTTCATTTTAAAGATAATTTTCTGGTCTACGCTGTCACTAATTATATCAACATATTTTTTGTATCCTTTTATATTGTTTGTGATTTCAAAAGTAAAGCCATTTTATGTTCACAAAAAGGATATTTATCCATCTGTTTCTGTGGTAATAAGCGCTTTTAATGAAGAAAAGCATATTGAGCAGAAAATTGAAAATACACTCAATCTGGATTATCCAAAGGAGAATCTGGAAATAATCATTGCATCGGATGGCTCAACCGATAAAACCTGTGAGATTGCAGGCAGATATAAAGAAAAGGGGATTAAACTTCTTGATTTTCGAACAAACAGAGGTAAGGTGATCATTCAGAATGAAAGTGTTGAGCATGCGAGCGGGGAAATAATTTTATTTATGGATGCGGCTTCCCTTGTTGATAAGAACGCTCTGCGAAAGATTGTCCAGAATTTCTCGGACAAAAGGGTTGGTTGTGTTGCCGGAAGAATGGTTTATGTTGACACCGACCTGAATATCACAACAAAAAGCCAGGGACTTTATTGGAAATATGAAAATAATATAAGAAATCTTGAATCAAGGATAGGACAAATGATTGGCGTCGACGGGCCATTGTACGCCATTCGTAAAAGCAATTATGTAATGCTGGGGAAAAACATAATCAGCGATTTGATTACGCCATTGCTTGTGATTTTACAGGGAAAAAAAGTTGTTCTGGAAGAACACGCCGTAGTCATGGAAGAGCCCAATATTCATTCAGAACACGAATTTAATACACGGCGAAGAATAACACTTCGCGGGCTCAACGGGTTAAGGGCATATCCGGAAATGTTAAATCCTTTTAGTCATTTTTCGCTTTCCATGCAGATTATTTTTCATAAGATATTACGATGGTTTGTAGGACTATTTGTCGGAATCAACATAGTCGCATCAATAGCGCTTTCCGCCAATAATTTATATGGTTTGTTTTTTGCGGGATATTGCCTGTTGTTTCTGTTTGCAATTACGGGCTCTATTCTGAATAAGAGAGGCATGCAATTAAAAATTTTAACTGTTCCCTATTATTTCATTCTTGTCAATTTTTCAGCAACAATGGGAGTATTCGATTTTCTCAGAAGAAAAGAGATTATCTCATGGAAACCGGTTAGAGTTTAAATACAACTATAAGGAATTGATTTAATTATGGCGAAAGCGGTCCTGTTTAAATCTGAAGAGCGATTTGATACCTTCGCAAAAAAATTGGCAGAGCACAATATAGAGTGTGATGTATTGGATTTCGGTAATAATAGCTGGCTGGACTATGATTTTAGTTCAGCGGATATTTTAATTTACTACCCAACTTTCAAGTTCAGCTCAAATCATCCGCTTGCTTTGTATGAGGTTTATGATAACTTAGCGCATATAAAAATGCTCAATCCATCGATTCTCATGTATCCCGACCCCAAAATTATCCATTTTTATAATGATAAATACAAACAATATTTGTACCTAAACTCAATGAAACACCCGATGCCTGAAACCTATCCATTATATTCGAAAACCTCATTGGATCTGGCAGAAAAAAAACTGGGATTTCCGATGATTTTGAAAAACAGATTTGGAGCGGGGGGTGACAATGTTTTTCAGGTTAATTCAAGAAAAGAACTGGAGAAATATTATAATTTATCAAAAATGAATTTTTTCAGTTTTTCGGCATTCACGTATTTATTTTCCATGTTTACTAAGAGAATCTTTTTATATCATCTTATTAAAGAAAGAAAAATGAACTATCCTTTCCTAACGGCGCCTCTGCTTGCTCAAAAATTTATCGCGCATGATAGTGATATAAAAACGGTAGTAGGGAATCACAAAGTTGTCGAAGCGCATTGGCGGCTGAAGGCGAAGGATGACATGTGGAAAATGAATATTGATGGAGGGGGGATCGGGCAGTGGAGTAAGATCCCGTCTGAGGTTATCGCGATCTCTGAAAATCTTGCAAAAGGGCTGGATGTGAGTTGGCTGAACATAGATTTTATTAAAGGTGAAAATGGGTATATGATTACTGAATTTTCACCGGTTTGGCACCACTATGCCTATAAAGAAAAACCAACCTTCGTGTATAAAGACGATTATAATATTGATATGCCTCTGGAAAAAGCTCTGGATTTAGAGCAGATCATTGTTGAATCGATGATTAACGGCGGGCAAGCGGCAATTGAATAATCACTCTTCAAAATAATTCTTAGATTTAGTATTTGGTGACTTTTAATTTTTACATGCTAAGTGATTTAAACTTATCCGGGAGATTTGAAAAGATTGGTGGATTATAACAAACGTTCATTTTTAAAAGTTTTAGGCGCGGGGATCGCGGCATTAATGGCTTTGTTTTTTGCAAAACCATTATTGGGGGGATTTAAAAGGATGTTAAGGGGATTTGCTGAAAGTCTGGCTCCGTATGCCAGATTATCATCAATGCAATTCATTAGCGGAAATCAGATGAATAATCTTAATAATAAGTCTGAAGTTTTTGTGTCTTCAGGCGGAACTCCACAGCAGAACGTTGAAAAAGTTATCGAAATGCTGGGCGGTATCCAGAATTATATAGGTGTCTCCGATATCGTTATTTTAAAACCAAATTTGCAATGGTGGAATCAGGGGCGGACAAATCTTGCCGCGATGAAGGCGTTTATTGATATTGTATTGGAAATACCCGGATTTGACGGAGAGATCATTATTGCAGAAAATCATCATTTTATGGACACATCGCTTCCTGAAGGAGAAGAAGAGAACATCAGAGGATGGGTACATTTTAGTGAGATTAATGGTGATATTGACGGAGTAAATCATAATATAAATACAATGATTTCTCTTTATCATGAAAATAATATTAAAAACATTTCCAGGGCATTCTGGCGAGACGGCGGGTCGAAACGGGATATATTCGGAAACGGACAAGATGGAGGAATAATTAAATCTGCCGCAGAGGGTGATGGATATGTCTGGACGGATGATGATTTTGAATGTTCAGGCCTGTGGGGACTCAAAACCTGGAAGGTCAAAATGACTTATCCTGTTTTTACGTCAAACTACAGCGGGATTACTATTGATTTGAAGAATGGGGCTTATCTTCGTTCAGAAAACAGCGAACTGAAATTTCTACCTGAGAAGCCGGTTAAGCTGATAAATTTTGCCGTATTGAACACACATGGTGATGATACAGGTATAACAAGCGCCGTAAAAAACTACATGGGAATTACAGATCTTTCCTGCGGTGACTGGGGGTTAAAACCGAAGGGATATTCAAATGTGCATGAATGCGGGGAGAGGTTTTACCCATATGCCAAAGCAGCTCCTATTGGATATTTCATTAAAAAAATCCGCAAAGCGGATTTGAATATTATAACAGCGGAATGGGTAGGCTGGGGCAGCCGTGTCGATCCTGCAAAAGCATCCAGGATGAAAACGATTATTGCGGGGGTGGATCCGTTGGCATTAGATTATTTTGGTGCTAAACATATCATTTATCCTTTGACAAAAAACAAAGACTATCATGATCCTGATAACCCGAAAAGTTCAGTTCGTCAATTTTTAGATTTGGCGCGTATGACAGCGGGCGAAGGGAATTTGAACGAAAACAAGATCATCGTAAAACGTCATGATTATGTTTAACGAAGTCTAAATCCGAGAGAAGAAAGCCGTCTTATGAGTTACAGTATCATCAAAGCAGATATAAATAAAAACAAAGATGATATTATTGGTATCTGGAAAAAGAATTCACAAAAAGTAATAACTGAAAGATACGATTGGATTTATAAAAATTGTCCCGGAGGCGAAACGCATGCCTGGCTGATAAAGGACGATAAATCGGGTGAGTTTGTTGGCGTAACCGCTCTGTTTCCCGTAAAAATGTTCATTCAGGGAGTCCTCAAAAATGCTGCTATCGCCGGTGATTTATTCATGAATAAAAATCACAGGATTGCGGGACCCGCGCTGATGCTTCAGAGAGAAGTGATTTCCGCGCTGAAGGGGGAAACAATTGATTTGATTTACAGTTTCCCGAATAAAGCTTCCGAACCTGTTTTAAAAAGAACAGGTTATAAGATTCTTGGGGAGAAAATTCGTCTTGTAAAAATACTAAAAACTCAGAATCATTTGTCAAGACTGCCGGCGGGGAGGTATTGGGCACCGGCATTTGGCCCCATTTTAAACGCAATACTCAGGCTGTCGTCATTTGAGACATGGAAAATAAATACAAAGAAGTATCATAGTGAGATTGTAAATAATTTTGATGAACGATTTGATCAACTCTGGGACCGGGTCCGCGCGCGTTTTAATGGCAGATCAGAGCGGTTACGGAGCATGCTGGAATGGAAATATTTGAAATCACCCTATCATCAGGAGTTAAGACATTTCATTTTTACATTGGTTAACGAGCAAGACGGGAAATTGGCAGGCTATATCATCTTTAGAAAAATGGAAAACACAATAGAGATAAGAGATGTCTTGTATGATCTGAACATTGAATTTGTACATCTGTTCTCATCCTTTTTGAACTATGTAAGAAGTTTGAAGGCAGACACAGTGAGCATGACATTAATGAATAGCGAAAATAGTTTTATTTCGGGTATGAAAAAATTGGGTTTCCATGAGAGGAAAGAAGACGAAAAGGTGATGATATATTTGTGTGATTCAAAAGATGATAGTCATGATCAGAGTACGGGTGGTAAAGACTGGCTTCTGCTTCAGTGTGAAGATGATATGTAGTTTGAGATAAAAGGGAATTAATCAATTGCTGTTAATTAAAAAAATCTTTTCCAACGCGTATCTAAATGCGACAAAAGCAAAATTGAGAGTGATTTGTTATCACAGGGTAAACCGTGGGCATGACTATTTCAGCATTGATACGGGCGTATTTGAGAAACAAATTGAGTACCTTGCAAAACACTACTCAATTATTCCATTTCAGGAGTTTTTTAATGTTCTTGAAGGAAGAAAAGATATCCGGAAGGGCCTGTTGATTACTTTTGATGATGGTTATCATGATTTTTACTCAGATGCATTTCCCATTCTTGAAAAATATTCAGCACCGGCTGTTGTTTTTCTAACGACAAACTTTATAAATCAAAAAATGTGGATGTGGCAGGATCTCTATCGATTTATATTTTATAATACTCAACTAAAATCGTTCAATTTAAATTTTAATGGAAACGATTCAATTTCAATAAAATCAAATCCGGAAAAAATGAACGCGAGAAAGATCATTCACGAACATTGTGTTCTTCTGGGAAGGGAAGAGCGTATCGATTTTTTACTAAATTTGGCAAAAGAACTGAAGGTGAGATTGCCCGAAAAGCCAACCAATGAATACGCGGCAATGAACTGGGATGAAGTTCGCGAACTTTCAGGAAGAAATATTGAATTCGGGGCACATACCCACAGGCACGAAATATTGTCCTGCTTAAATAATCAGGATATTCAAAGTGAAGTTAGTGAATCAAAAATGATTATCGAAAAAAATCTTAATAAACCGGTAACCGCTTTTGCATATCCTAATGGTTCAAAGCAAGATTACTCGGATGATGCCAAATCTATTGTAAAAGAGAATGGATTCAAATGCGCCTTTACCATGGTAAGGGGACTTAATGATCAGACAACGGATAAATTTGAATTAAAGAGGTTTAGTAATCCGAGAAATTTTGATAGAACCTTTAACTCACAGTTATCCGGAATAAATCAAGCCTTCACAAATGCCAATTAATGAGAAAAAAGGTAACTTCAAATTTTTCTTATCATAACTGATTCCAAAATGATCACTTTTTTACATATCTAAGACAGGAAATTAATAATATTGAAACAAGATTTATCTGTGCTCATTATTGATGCGGATGGTGAATTACCACTATCCGTTGCCCGATGTCTTGCGCAGCATTCTGATGTAAAACTGCATGTTTTCTCGAGATATAGTCAAACTTTATTGCGTTCTTCTAAATATGTAGATTCCTACTATTCTGAAAAAGTGGAAAATGATCTGCAGAGATTAAATAAAATTCGTGATGCTGTTAGGGAAACGGGTGCAGACATTATTATGGCCGTGAGAGAACCCTCCATAAGTTTTATGGCAGAACACAGAACAGAGCTTGAAAAATTTGCTCCTATTATGCCCATTCCCAATTTAGATACTTTTAATAAGGTCGTTAATAAATGGAAATTATCGCAATTACTAAGCAATCATGATATTCCCGGACCTAAGACAATTCTTTATACGGATGACGATCAATTTGAAAAATGTCTGGATCAAATCACTTTTCCGGCTTTATTAAAGCCCGCGCGTGGCGGGGCCGGTGATCAGATTAAATCATTTAAGATGAAAGAAGAATTGATAAGGTTTTTAAAGAGAAACAAGAAATACGCGAATAAATTTATTGTTCAGAGCTATATAAACGGTTTTGATATTGACTGTAGTGTTTTGGCTAAGGATGGAAAGATTCTTGCATATACGATACAGAAGGGTATAATTCTGAGAAAATTTTCCTATTCTTCAGGTATTGAGTTTGTCCACCATCCGCTTACATTGGAAACGGCAGAACGTATCGTATCAGCTACAAACTGGACAGGAGTGGCGCATTTTGATTTTCGATATGATATGGAAGATAAAAAAGTCAAACTAGTCGATTTTAATGCCAGGTTCTGGAACACAGTGACGGGTTCTCTGGTTGTCGGAGTGAACTTCCCATACCTTGCAATCATGACCGCGTTGGGGATAAAGTTCCCCATGCCCGTTTATGAATCCGGAAAATTTTTAATGCGTCAGGCGGTACTGAAACAGATTACCAAAAACATCATGAGCAAGCGAAAGATCCGATTTAAATTTAGCGAAACAGAATTAAAATATATGTTTTTGGATCCCAAGCCCGAGATAAAAAAAATAGCAAAATCCGCAAAAAAGCTGATACGCAGTATGCTTGATATAAAAATATTTCACCATGCAAAATAAAATCGATTTAGAGTTATTACCGTTTTTGTAATAATTAAATTTATTTGGAATAAAAGGACAGAATATATAATTGATACATCGTTTGAATAAAAAGAGTCAGATATGCCTGGATTAGCGGGAATAGTTTTTAAAAGGAGAATTGAGCCTGAGATAGGCGGACACATCTTAAAAGTTATGATGCGGAAGATTATCTATGGCAATAACGAACTTACCGATTCCTATCATGACGAAAATATAGCTTTAGGCAGAGTTAGTCTTGGCGCAATCAACACAAGTACGCAGCCTTACTGGAGCCATGACAAAAGATATTGCCTCTTTATGGATGGAGAAATATTTGATTATGAAAATGAAAAGAAGAAGCTAATATCAAAAGGACTTCATTTTGAGATGAATACGGAGGAAGAAGTCGCTCTCAGGTTATTTGAATTCTATGGTAAAAAAATGGTTCATCATATTAAAGGTATTTTCGCGTTAGCGATATACGATTTTAAAGAGCAAAAGCTCTTTCTTATAAACGACCGATATGGAATTCGAAAAGTGTACATTTACGAGAATTCTGAATACTTCATTTTTTCTTCCGAGTTAAAAGCGATTCTTGCTTCTGGATTTGTTCAAAGAAATCTGAACGAAAGTTCAGTCATTGATATGTTGAGTTTTCATTTTATCATGGGTGATAAAACATTTTTTGAAGATGTAAGTTTACTACCCCGGGCGTCGTTTTGGGAAATTAGTTCGGAAGACGTTGACAAATCTCAATACTGGGATTATCCGCGTGAAACGCAACTTTCTGATAAATCTTACCAGGATTTGATGGAAGAAGGAAGCCATCATTTTAGACAAGCAATCCATAGAAGTTTAAAATCAGACAGGAAAATTGGGATTACATTAAGCGGAGGACTTGACTCCCGGATGCTATTGGCGCACTCATCGGAGCTAAGAGATGATATCATTTCGTATCATTTTGGTTTTCCGGATTGGCCGGAGACAAAAATAGCAGAAAAAATCGCGAAAACCTGTAATAGTGAATTTATGTTGTTTGACAATCGTGAATCGAAACTTTCTGATGCCTTCATTAAAGGATCGATTGTTGGGGACGGCCATTATGCGGTTGAACAATATATTTATATGCCCTGGATAGAATTAATTGAACAAAGCCGGACGAATTACATTTTTCATGGAATCGGGCCGGATATGCTCTATAATCCATACACGCGGGAAGAAGATTTGCTTCTTCGCAAGCAGAAATTTATAAAGCTGCTTCCTGAGCTGCTCTTAGAACATTTTGTGTTTGATACCGCCGGGAATTTTGATGGAATCCTGAATCCGGATTGGATCAAAAAACTTACACATCTACCAAAAGATCATTTTTTAGAAGAAGTGAGAAAATTTGACCCTGTGGATGTGAATAGCTTCGAATATTATTTTTATTTTAATAATCGTGGACGAAGATATGTTCTTGGCACATCAGAAGCCCATCGGGGTACAATTGAATATGGGTTTCCGTTTTTAGATTACGATTTTTTTGACTTCAGCATGAAAATACCGCCGGAATACAGGTTTGAAAAAAAGTTATATCGATCGATTTTTTTGAATGATTTCCCGGAGCTGAGCCGAATTCCCAACGCTCATACCGGTCTGCCGTTAGATAACTATTCATATAGAAGAAAAAACACAGTTGATTATCTTTCAAGATATCTCTACTATCTGAACCGTTTAACCAAGGGAAAAATTGATTTCTTCAGTAGCAGAGGATTCTTTGATTATAAATACAGAAATGATAAAGAGCTACGAAACCGGGTTTTGGAAATTTTACACAATCCTTCTGTTCTGGAACTGGGATTATTTAGTAAAAACGGCATAGATAAACTGGATAGAATGCAGATGAGCGGGAAAAATTTATACTCGATTTTCAGCGCCCTTGTTACTATTTCCCTATTTTATTCTGAATTTTTTGTTGAGCATACCGGTGTTATGAACACACACATGAACAGTATTAATACGATTCAACACAGACAATAGGATTACAGAGACATAAATGGCTAAAAATTCAAATAATTTGACCGGTGAGCTAAAACGCTTAAGTAAACACGGCGCGACATATGGAATAGCACAGATACTTAACCGAATCGTCGGATTTTTGCTAATCCCCCTTTATACTCATTACCTTACGACAAACGACTACGGTATTCTCCAACTGGTTGGAATAACCATTGAAATTATAGGAATTGTAATAAGTCTTGGTATTTCCGATGCCATTTACCGGTTTTATTATGATACTGATGATCCGAAAGAGCAAAAATCCATTTTTAGTACCGCGTTAGTCGGGGTATTTATCACAACTACCCCATTCTTAATTGCGCTTGTGCCGATTTCGGGTAAAGCCGCGGCATGGATTCTGGAAGATTCGAACCAGGGGATCTACATCATTCTGGCCTTAGCAAATCTATATTTAAGCAATATGGTTGAACTCTTTTATACCTATTTACGGGTTAAAGAAAAATCGGCTGTTTATTTAATTTTTTCTATTGTAAAAACCACGGCAAATTTACTGCTTATAATATACTTTATTGTTTATCTTGAAAAAGGACTGATCGGAATATTTCTTGGGAATTTGATTGTTTCTGCTGTGTTTGCGGTCATTACGCTTCCGTATCTTATTATGCAGTTCGGAGTTCGGCTCTCTATTCCAGCGGCGAAAAATATGCTCAGATACAGTCTTCCGATCATTCCGGCAAATCTTGCTTCTCTGATTGTAAATGCATCCGACCGCTATTTTATTCGGGGGTATCTCTCTGTTGCCGATGTGGGCATTTACACACTGGGGTACCGGCTGGGAAATGTGATACATTATTTTATAAGAGTCCCGTTTATGCAGATTTGGGCTCCACGGCGCTTTGCATTGTACAAAGATGGCGCCCCTCCTGAAATATTCGCTAAAATAGCCACATATTATATGGCTCTAATGATTTTTTCCGGGCTAGCTGTAAGCATATTTGTTCATGATATAATAAAAATTATTTCGCCCGCGGAATACTGGTATGCTGCTAATTATACCCCGGCAATAGCCTTAGCCTATATTGTATATAGCCTTGATACTCATGTCGGATTGGGAATATCCATTGTAAAAAAGACGGAATACTGGTCATATGTTAATTTTGCGATGGCCGGTGTTAATCTTATACTAAATTATGTATTAATCTCGAATTACGGTGTTTGGGGAGCTGTCGTCTCAACTTTTGTATCTATAACGTTTAAGGTTGTGGCATTACATCTTATAGGTGATCGATTTTTTCCAATACCATTCGAATGGATGCGAATGGCCGGCTTCCTGCTGGTAGGAATAATTATTTATTATCTCAGCAGAATTGTCGGTAAAGATCCCTTATGGCTGGCTTTAACATTCGATACTTTGCTTGTGATGAGCTATCCCTTTGCGCTTTGGGCAGTTGGATTGATCTCTGATCTGGAAAAGAAAAAAATAAAAGAAATATCGGGAAATTATTATACAATGATTGCCGCAAAAATTAAATCCCGCAGAGAGCGTAACAAATGAGAATTATTGCCTGCGGCGATGTCGTCCTAAATGGAAAGATAGAAGACTTAATTCTTGATGGCGGGGCAGAAGAGGCGCTGCAGCCCGTAAAAAAGATATTTTCAAATGCTGATCTTGTACTTGCAAATATCGAATGTCCGTTAACAGATGAACCGGACCCATATTTTAAAGTTCCTCCTACCTTAAGGGCGTCTGTATCGACAGGATCAATTCTAAATTATCTTAACATCTCAGTCGGATCTCTCGCGAATAATCATATCATAGATTATGGTAAAAAAGGATTGCAGGACACGATGGATGTTCTGAAGAGCAGAGATATAAGGTGGATGGGTGCCGGATGGACGGAAGAAAGCGCGCGGGAACCGCTGGTACTGGATATAGATGGATGCAAAACAGGTATTCTGGCCGTAGCTCAGAAAGAACGGTCTGCCGCGAATATCAGAGGGTGGGGAGCCGGCGTATTAAGTGTTGAGCAGGCAGCGAGAACTATATCGGAGTTACATAAAAAAGTAGACGTCATTATTTGTTATTTCCATTTTGGAGTGGAATTCTCAGATCATCCCACACCGGCTCAGGTTGAATGTTCCCGGAAAATGATTGATTGCGGCGCAAATCTTGTAATTGGTCATCATCCGCATGTTCCTCAGGGATATGAGTATTATAAAGATGGATTTATCGCATATAGTTTAGGGAATTTTATCTTTGATATGGAAGAGGGGCCACATCAATTTTCCAGGCTGGGATTGGTTGTTGACGCTGAGATTAATGGCGGGAAAATAGAAGACTTAAAAATACATGAATTTGAAACACAGACAGGGGTGCCCAAACTGTTGGAAGGAGACGCAAAGAAATCTGCCGTCAGCTACATTGAAAGTTTAAACAAGTTTATCAAAGATCCGGAAAAATTGATGCATCAATATTATTTCATATGTCGTGATAGTTTGTATACATCCCTTGATGCCTTGCTGAAATACGGATTCATGCATAGAAACATTCACAGAATTGTCAGTAGTTTAAAAAGTCAGTTCTGGCCGCAGATATTTAGGATGAGAATAGATTATATAAAATTCCTGATTTCAGGCAGAGCATATAAGTATGAGAAGAGCAGAAGGAAAGAAAAAGCAAGATCAGTCAGCTTCTATCTTCTTTTTTGTTATACAATCTATATTGTTGGCTTTGGTTGGCTTTCTGATAGCGACCATTAAGAGTATAAAGAATATCAAAGAATAACGTATCCGTAACCATTTAAGGAAGAATACGATTTAAATCGAAACTTCTGATAACCAGAAGGTAATTCTCCTCCGGATAGAAAGGATTCTGATATGTTGAAAAAATTGATGATCATTTCAGCGTCTATGTTTTTTGTTTTTATTGCGTTTAGCTTCGTTCAATATGACCAATTGAATCGCGAGGGAGTCATTGTACTTTTATACCATAAAGTCGAATCTGTGGAATCTACCCAGAACAAGTACTCAGTAACAAAGGATCAATTCGTAGCTCAACTTGATTATTTAGTTGAAAATGGCTACCAAACTATTCTCCCGAAAGATATCATTACAGGTAAAATTCCGGATGAGCCATCAAAAACTGTTATCCTTTCCTTTGATGACGGGACGGAGGATCACTTTTTAAACGTATATCCTTTATTGAAAGAACGTGGGATGAATGGTGTGTTTTTTGTCGTCACGAAGTATATTGACCGGCCGGGATTAATGCAATCCTGGCAACTTAAAGAAATGCATGAGAACAACATGGAAATTGGTTCCCACGGCTACACGCATCTTTTCCTGGATGCATTAAGTAAACCAGAAATTAACCATCAATTACTGAGCTCAAAAAATGATATCGAAAATATTATCGGTGATAATGTTTTGAGTATTGCGCCTCCGGGGGGGTGGTTTGATAATATTGTTGTGGAGAACGCGAAAAAAGTTGGGTACAGTGCTCTGTTTGGTTGTGAAATAGGTGTTAATGACCTTAATGAAGGGCAGTATGTGTATAAAAGAAATGAAGTTCTCGGGAAAATGACAAATGATGAATTTAAAGGTCTTCTCACTCCGACTGAGATATTACCGTACAAATTGAATCAGGCAATAAAATTTATCATTCATGATATATTGGGTTCAGAGAAATACAAAAATATTGCTAAGACTCTATAACCATCAAATAAGTCAGAATTAATTATATGTTACCGTCTGCAGAATCAATTCAGATAATTTTACCCATCCTAAGCATTCTATTTCTGGTGTTTAGTTTTTTCAGACCCATCTATGGCGTTATCTCTTATTTCATTATAATTAACGCCAGGATTGGAATTATGTATCCTGAGTTGGGAGCTCTGAGAATAGAGCTAATTGCGGCGATCGTAATATTTATTTCGATCGCGTTTTCTGAAAAGGGATTCGCAAATATTCTCACTAATCAGAATTCCATCTCAAGATACCTATGGTTATTTTTTCTGGTAGGCATGTTGTCTGTACCACAAGCGATTGATGTGGCGGCTTCATGGCAGGAAGGCGGATATGAACTTCTAAAAATGGTCCTTTTTTATATTATGATCGTCTCTTCAGTCCAGAACAATGAAGATCTTAAGAAGCTTGTCTGGACATTTGTTTTGATGACCGTGTGGATCGGTTATGAACCGGTTGTTAACTATTTGACCGGAGTGGTTGTAGAAGAAGATTACGGTGCCGTGGCGATTGGCAGATTTGGAGCAGCAGCCGGACATGTGGCTCTTGCGAATACTCTTAATCAAGGCATACCGCTTATCTACTTCAGTCTGTTGTATGAAAAAAGATCAACCAGAAGATTTATTCTATGGACCGCTCTGGCTTTTGTGATCATAGGGGTCATAGTTTCCAAGTCAAGAGGTGGATTTTTAGGATTTCTAGCAATCGGAGCGGGAATTATATATTTCACAGAGAACAGGGGGCGGGCAATATTTTATTTTGTCATCGTTTTCTTTGTGACGCTTCCTCTTGCCGGTGGAGAGTACATTGACCACATCATGAGCATTCTGGATGGAATTCATGGAAGCCGATCAAGTTCTGACCGGTTTTTGGGTCTGATCAATGGGATTGATATGCTATTCAAAAGACCTCTGCTTGGAGTGGGGATAGGTTGTTTTGCTGAGGCCAGGAGCTACTTTTTTAGTTATCGCTTTGAATCCCATAATTTATATGGTGAATTAATCGGTGAATTAGGGTTGTCGAGTATCGTTTGGTTTATTTGGATGTACTGGATTTTTAAAAGAGCCAGTCTTTTAAAATCACTTTTAAACACGGAGAATGATAATCATAATTTCTATTTTAATATGCTTAACGGAATTCAGTTGGGATTATTTGTTCGTTTGTTTCTTGGAAATTTTACTCACGGCTCATTGATCTGGTTCTGGTTTTTTATGGCCGCTTTGGTTTCCAGTATTGATAATCTGATATTTGAAGACGAAGAAGTAATCGAATATTTAGAAAATCAGGACGTTGAAATAGAAGATACATAGTTGACGCAGTAACTTGAAATCCGCCGATTTGTCCCCGGTATTTTAAACTTTTATTACACTGAATGAAAAAATGAAACTACAAAAAACAATCATTAAAAAAATAACATATCCGCTTATAGCAAGGGCAGATGGCCATGCCGGATTATTTACAGAATTGGTTTCTTTAGAAGAAAGCCAGTATTGGGATCGGGAGAAAATCCTGGAATTTCAGTTTAAGAAATTAAAGAAACTATTAATTCATGCTTATGAGAACACACAATTTTATAAGGACAGATTTAATAGTTGTGAATTTGATCCGTATAAATTTCAGAGTCCCGATGAACTGAACATTATACCAATTCTAACCAAGAAGGATATACAAGAATTTTCGAGTCAAATGAAAGCTGTCAATCTGGACGAGAACGAAATGCACATGTCCACTTCGGGTGGAACGACGGGATTTATGACAGAATTTTATCGAGACAACGCCTGTTTGACTCCAAAGGAAGCCTCACTTTTAAGATTTGAACAATGGGCCGGCTGGGAATTTGGGGAATGGATGAGTTTGGTTTGGCCGGCGACCATGGATATGCATGACAAAATAACATGGAAGATGAAGTTAAGAAATTTTCTCTCCGCGCGAGAGATAAAACTGGCGCTAACAGTGATCGATCACAAGCGTATGGCGGAACATCTTAAAAAAATAAGAAAACATCGCGCGAAAATGATTCGCGGTTTTGCTATGCCTGTCACGGAACTGGCAAAATATGCAATCGAACATAACATAACCGACTTGCATCTGAGAGGAATTATTACGACCGGAGAGCCGCTTTATCCTGCGCAAAGAAAAATCATCGAACAGGCCTTCCATTGTCCGGTATTCAATTCATATCGTACGAGGGAAGTTGGACCGATTGCCCAGGAATGTGATCAGCAGAATGGATTCCATCTGAATGCGGAGAACATTTATTTGGAGACAATTCCGCTAAATAAGCAAAAAGTAAAGAATGAAGATAATCCAGAAAATCTTGAAAATATTATTGTCACGGATTTGTTGAATTATGGAATGCCTTTTATCCGTTATGAAATAGGGGACCTGGGCCGGTTATCCAATAAGAAATGCAGCTGTGGCCGAGGTCTTCCTTTATTGGAAGGCGTTGGTGGGAGACTGGTTGACATGGTCTATACCCCGGATGGCAGAAAAATCGCGTCAGTGACGCTTATTCCGAACTTAGTTCATACCCTCGGTTTGAAAAACAGGATTCAACTTATACAAAACGATTTTGACCAACTGCTGATCAGGATGACTTTACCGGTACCGCCGGATGATATACTTCAACAGCAACGGGAAAACGCATTAAAAATTTTTGGCCCGCAACTGAATATATCCTATGAATTTGTCGAACAAATTTCTCCTCTTAAATCGGGAAAATATGCATTTATTATTTGCAATATTCCAAAAGAAAAATTGATAGGAATATAATTATTAAGATGAAAAATATCAGAATAAGCGCAGTAGGTGATATTTCATTCGTTGAGTCGAATAAACTGAATAGTAAGGCCAAACTTTTTAACATGATCTCCCCGTTTCTCAAAAAATCAGATCTTGTAATCGGAAATCTGGAAGGGCCTCTTACGCTTGCCGGAACGCCTGTACCGGGGAAATGCACGCTGAACGGTAACCCGGAATGGGCCGGTGTTATGAAGAATAGCGGCATCAATATGGTTACACTGGCTAATAATCATATCATGGATTATGGAATTCAGGGATTGACGGCAACGATAAATAACCTTCGGTCTGCCGGAATAAAATACGTTGGAGCGGGCAGGGATATTATAGATGCCTGCAAGCCTGAATATTTTGAATCAGAAGGCAGGAAAATCGGGGTTTTGGGACGGACATCCGTCATCGTTTCTTCACCCTCGTATGCCGGAGAAGATCAGCCGGGGGTTGCGTTTTTTGATTTGGACGAAACAATCGACACAATCAGAAATTGTAAAAGACAATGTGATGTAGTGATTATATTGATGCATTGGGGAATCGAACATTATAATTATCCAACTCCCAATCAGCGCGGAATTGCCGAAAAATTGATAGAGGCCGGGACGGATTTGATCATAGGACATCATCCGCACGTATTACAGGGAATGGAGCGTATAGGGAAGGGACTGGTTGCATATAGCCTCGGTAATTTTGTGTTTAATGATTTTGAATGGTCGTACAACTTACCGGATGGTCAACAGAGAACGGTAAAAACAATCCTGGAAAAAATTCATCGAAGATCAATGATATTTGAGATTGAACTCGATAATTCCCTGCAAATGCATGAAGAAAAGATATTCACATATATAAAAAGTGACGGGAGTATTATTCCGGATGATGAACCTTATAGAGAAAAACATTTTAAAAAATTAAAGACGGGCCTGAAATATCCTTTCTATAATCAATTTTGGAGAATGTATTCGTTAAAACGGGAATGGGAATTACGTATAAAACCGATGATTTCATTCAAAAAAATTACCACAAAAATCACAAAGTTAAGATTTCGTCATTTTAAAGAACTGTTCAATTCCATTTCCAGGTCATCCCGGGTTTCCTCCGGAAAGACGACAAATCCATATGAATAATTGATGATAGAATCCATAAGCACATAAAACGGAAGATAAATAATAACAATAAAGATGATGAATAAAAAAAACATACTTTTAATCAAAGACAGCAGCGGAATTTTCGGATCAGAGCGGGTAATACTCACATTGCTGAACAATTATGATAAAGACCGATTTAAAATCTCCCTGATTTGCATGCGAAGAGGGGATGGTAAAAGTGATAAACTAATTGAACAGGCCGCGGGAATAGGAGCGAAAGTAATTCCAATTGATGTGAACGGTCGTCTTGACGCGGGCGCGATAGTGAAAATAAGACGGATTTTAAAGCAAGAGTCAATTAACATTATTCACACACATGATTTTAAATCAGATTTTTACGGCTTGGCGGCATCGATTAATTTGCCGGTTAAACGAATAGCAACTGCTCATGGCTCAACAAAAGACTCTCTTCTAAAAAAGATATACCTTTTTTTTACAGAAAGAATTATATACCATTTCTTTCACTGTATCATTGCGGTATCGAATCAAATTTATGGAGACTTGCAAAAACACATGTCCGGTGAAAAAGTTAAGGTCATTCAAAATGGTATCGATTTATCCATTCTTGGAAATGGAAGCCCGGAAGAAGATCAAAATCCGGTCATCACAGAAAACGGTAAAAAAGTTTTTGCAGTCGTCGGAAGACTATTTCCGGATAAAGGGCATCGTTTTTTTATAAGTGCGTTCGCAAGAGTACTAAATAAATTCCCGGATACAGCGGCTTTAATTGTCGGAGATGGCCCGGCGAGAGAAGAAATTGAATCTCAAATCAGTAAGTTGCGCCTGGAAAAGGACATTTCACTCTGCGGTGTAAGAAATGACATGAATAATGTCTATGAAAAAATTGATTTTCTTGTCATACCGTCTTTAAGAGAAGGTTTACCATATGTTCTTTTAGAGGCAATGTCTAAGAAAATTCCTGTGATAGCAACCTCGGTTGGAGACATTCCCGTACTTATTCAAAATGACGAAACGGGTTATCTGATCAGCCCGGCCGATGATGCCGCCCTTGAAAAAAGTATGTTAGACTGTCTTGTTGATGAGGCAAGAGCATCACGCATAGCGGATAATGCTTTTAAACTCGTAAATCAAAAATATTCAGGAAGAAAAATGGTTCAGGATACAGAGTCACTTTATTTTTCATTCCTTAACTGATTCTTCCGGTATTTCCTTTTTTAATAATTATGATCCAATAGTAACAGAACTATTCATTTACTTTTTTTGATCAACAACGGAGAATTTATAATGACGAAAAATGTTCTAGGATTGATCGGATGCGGTGCTGCGGCCCGAAGATACTATCTGCCGGCTTTAAAAGCGCATCCGGAAATTGCAAAACGCATGATCTTTGTGGATCGCGACCTGACTACTGCGGAGGAGATGGCTAAAGAAGTTGGCAGCGATCATTATGAAAGCGACTACAAACGCATAATTGGCAAGGTGCAGGGTGTAATAATTGTTGTTCCGAATTTTTTACACTTTCAGGTCGCGACAGATTTTCTCAAGGGTGGGAGTCACGTACTTTGTGAAAAACCACTGGTTGAAAAAGTGGAAGAAGTAAAAGAGATGATTCGGATTGCCGAAGAAAATAAGGTGACTATTGCGGTAAACAATACCCGGCGGATGTTTCCCTCTTTTATGAAAATTAAAGAGCTGATTTCCCGGGGAGAGTTGGGAAAACTCCGGTCGATAAAATATTATGAGGGAATGACTTTTGCCTGGCCCAGCTTAACCGGATTCTATGTTGATCCGAAGGTCTCCGCAAAAGGAGTTTTAATGGATATCGGCTCTCATGTGGTGGATACTATATGCTGGTGGCTGGACGGAAAGCCTGAATTAGAAGAGTTTACCGATGACTCATTCGGAGGCCCGGAATCAGTGGCTTGTTTAAAAGCGCGTAAAGATGAATGCGGAATTGAAATCAGATTTAATCGCTTAAACGATCTGGACAATCTTTATAAGATAACAGGTGAACTGGGATATGTTGAAGGAAATATTTTTGAATGGGACCGGATCAGGATGGTAAAGAATCAGGGAAAACCGGAGACGATCTCACTTCCCACCAATGTTAAGATATATCCGGATTTTGTAAAACCAATTGTCAATAATTTCATAGAAGTGGTGAGCAATTCCGCAAAGCCGCTTGTATCTGCGAATGATGTGTGGCCTTCCATTGCATTGCTTGAGGATGCTTACAGTAAACGTCAACGATTCAATTTACCCTGGTATGAAAATCTGGAGGCGATAAATGTCTGATAATGGAAAAATTTTAGTAACCGGCGCCAGTGGATTTATAGGCGCAAGGATTGTAGAGGTCCTTTACCTAAAGGGACAAAAAAATGTAAGGGCTGGAATTTGGAGATGGTCCAGCGCGGCAAGAATTGGAAGATTCCCTCTGGATATAGTAAAAGTAGATCTGATGGATAAAGATGAAATCGAAAAAGCAATGGATGGAGTTACTGCTGTTATTCATTGCGCGAAAGGCCCGGCGGGTGTCACTGTTGAGGGAACAAAAAATTTGCTGGACGCGGCACTCCGTCATAAAGTGAAGCGATTTGTTCATTTAAGCACTGCGGAAATTTACGGGGATGCAGAGGGTGAAATAAGTGAAGAATTTCCCTACAAATATACGGGCAATGAATATAATCAAACCAAAATTGACGCGGAGAAAGTTTGCTGGGAATATAGTAAGAAGGGATTACCATTAACAGTAATACGCCCCTCTATTGTCTACGGACCCTTCAGCAAAAACTGGACGACCAATTTTGCCAGAATGCTGGTAGCGGGACAATGGGGAGCCTTTGAGAAATATGGCAACGGCAGATGTAATTTAATTTATGTGGACGATCTTATAAGAGCAATTTTCCTATCACTCAAAGACGAAAAAGCAGTCGGCCAGGCATTTAATGTGAATGGAACTGATGAAGTTACATGGAATGACTATTTTAAAAAATTTAATGATAGCCTTGGATTGCCGCCATTGAAAGAGATAAAAACCACAACTACCTATTTACGGACAGCAATGATAGAACCGGTGCGCTTTGTGGGGAAATTTGCAAGAGACCATTTCATGGGAGTTGTCAAAGCCGTCGCGGAACATTCAAGCCTGGCTAAAAATCTGATGAAAAAAACAGAGATGGCTATAAAAACCACACCTGCTCCCGTAGAGCTAAGATTATTCAACAGAAATTCTTCTTATCCTGCAGGAAAAATTCAACAACAATTAGGATATAAGCCGGCATTTAGTCTGGATGATGGTCTTAAAATCAGTAGTGAATGGGTTAAACATCAGGGATTTTTATTGAAATTTACACTTTAGACCGATCCCAGGGAAAATTAAATGAAATCGAAAGATGCAGAATCACCTTGGGTTAAATTATAAGAAATTCAGGGTGATCTGCAATTTATGACTGAAATGTGAGAGACGGAATGATTAAAATTTTGAGATTCGGCAGAAATCTAATAAATGCCGTTCAAACGCCAAATATACATGACCGTAATATTGATCTTCATCTGGATGAGGCCTATGGCTGGTTGTGCCGCGCGCAGGATGCTACTAAAAATGGTGGTGTATCATCCGCTTTTCATTTATACCGTGGGTGGTTGACCTCGTATCCGGAAACAACCGGATATATACTTGAGACACTTCTTGATTATCATCAGATCCGGCAAGAAGAAAGTATTATCATCCGTGTACGCAAGATGGCGGATTGGCTGCTGGAAATTCAATTCGAGGACGGCGCGTTTCCTGATATGTCTTTGAAGAAAAAAATGGTGTTTGATACAGGACAAATTATTTTTGGATTGATTAAGGTTTATGAATTTACAAAAGATGAAAAGTATTTGGATTCGGCGATTAAGGCTGCAGACTGGCTGCTAAAAACTCAGGATAAAGATGGCGCCTGGAGAAATGGCGCTTACAATAATATACCGCATACTTATTATTCGCGTGTTGCATGGAGTTTTCTGAAAGTTCATCAACACGTTTCGGATGAGAAATATCTGAGAGCAAACAGAATAAACGTTGAATGGGCATTGTCTAATCAGCAAGATAACGGATGGTTTAAAAATGCCGCATTTACACTTAAAGATGGCGTAACACCATTTACACACACCATTGCGTACACTCTTCGGGGTATACTGGAATCAGGTATTTATTTGAATAAAACGAAATATATCACTTCTGTTGTCAAAGCTGTTGACGCGCTCATCGAAAAAATTCCTGATCGTGGATTTATCAGCGGGATTTATGACAAAAACTGGAATGGGAATCCCAAATTTAGTTGTCTGACGGGAAGCGCGCAGCTTGCAATTATTCTCTTTATACTAGCCGGGGAATTATCGGATAAAAAATATTATATTAAAGGGACTGAGATCAATACGTATCTTATGTCAAAGCAAAATATTTCCGGGAATAATTTAAACATCCGGGGCGGAATCGCTGGCTCTTATCCCATTTGGGGTAACTACATTCATTTTGCTTATCCAAATTGGGCCGCAAAATTTTTTATGGATTCGCTGCTGAAAGAAAAACTGCTTTCTCAAACAGGGTTATTTGCTGAACCGCAATCAGACAAGATCAAAATGTAACGGGAACTCACGAATGAAACATTTATTACTTATCAGCTATCCTTTCCCTCCGAATGCAAGCGCGGGCGCTGTTCGCTCAGAGCGATTCGCCAGGTATCTCAGCGCGGACGGATGGCAGGTAAATGTTGTTACTATTAAGCCAAGATCCGATAACTATACGGATGATGACAGGTTTGATGATTTAAAGAAGAAATTTGACATTCATCAGACCGAAACATTTGACCCGTGGGTTAAACTACGCGGCTGGAATCCCAATTCCTTTTTTATGAAAAAACTCAGAAGCCTGCTCATGTATATGTCATCGTTTCCGGATCATATGTTTTTCTGGATTCCCTTTGTGGTTCGGGAAGGTCTGAGGATAAACAAAAAAAATACTATTGATGTTATTTATACAACTTCACCTCCGCATTCTTCACACCTTGCGGGTTTGATTTTGTCGAAAATCATCAAAAAAAAATGGGTCGCTGATTTTCGTGATCCATGGACGTTGAATGCGGACAGGCAAAATAAATCAGGCTTAGAATTATTTTTCTTGAAAATTGAAATTTATCTGGAGCGGAAAGTATTAAAAAATGCTTCATTAATAATCTCAAATACAAAATCAAATATGGTGAACCTGCAAAACGCTTATCCATCCATAACTAAAGGAAAAACCGTTTTGCTGACAAACGGGTGGGAGAAATTCCCGGAGAATGATACAGCAGGTAAAAGCGGGTCAGCTTTTAGAATTGTGCATGCCGGAACTTTTTACCCTCGCTTTAAGCCTTATGCATTATTAAATGCAATTTCAGAATGGCTTCGAATGAATAAATCAGATATATCCGGAAAATCAGAAAATCTGAAAATTGTTCTTCTGGGAGCAAATGATCCCGATACATCGTCAAAAATAGATGAATTGGGACTTCAGGAAGTAGTTGAGTTATTACCCTGGACCAGTCAGGATGAAGCGCGAAAAGTAATGCAGAACGCAGATTTGCTTTGGGCAACTCTTGGAACGGGGAAGGACGCGTCCACTTTCATTCCATCAAAAATTTTTGAATACATAGCCGCTGAAAAACCTATCATTGGATTTTTTCCTGAAGGTGAAGCATGCAGTTTGATAAGGGAGACAGGAACCGGTATAGTATTTACAAATGATGAAACCCGGCCCGTTATTGAATTTATCACTCAGATGAAATCGGCCGAAGATGACGGTGTAAAGGAGAAATTACTGCCTGCGAGAAATGCGAAAAAAATCGATGAATATCAAATTAAAAATATCGCGGGAAAATTTTCTGTTTTTCTGCGTGAATTAGTAGAAAATACTCACACTTCAACTTAGATAATTTTCATTGGCTCTGAAGAATATATATCTTAAGTTGGAATGCAAGTCAATTTAATGTTTGATGTGATAAAATTTTGCCCATAAAATGAGATTTTTTAGTCCATAATTTTTTTCAAACAACTAAAATTGTTAATGAACATACATCATATAGGTTATTGATTGCATTCTGGTCACTTTGGTATGATAATTGTAAATTAACTTGCTTAAAGATGACGAAATATGAATCAATGGAGAAAAACATGAAACAAATTTATTATATCCTGATAATATCATTTTCATTTGTTTTCTCACAACCATCCATAGAGGGAGTCAGCGGTTCCACTTCACATGCCGGTATTTTGACGATACAAGGAGCCGGTTTTGGGGTTAAATCCACCGCCTCGCCGGTAAAATATGATGATTTTGAACTTGGAGCAGCCGGGAAATCACTTGCGGACGGCGATTGGCTGATAAGCACAAACAAAGGATTTGATCCGGTATACAGTCAGAAAATAACACGTCCGAATTCAGCGGTTTCCGCACAAAGTCATACCCAGGATGCGCCAACCGGGGACAATTATCAGTACAGATGCGCGTTTGGTATCGGGAATCCCGATGGTATAAAGGAAATTTACATCAATTTTTGGTGGTATTACGATGGACCGCCTAATTCACCCGGTTGCGTAAAGTTTGTGCGGTTATACCCAAATCCTACATCTCCTTACAGCGGTCCCCCAAATACCTATATCGATTTTGATTGTGACCCTTACAGCGGACTTCTAAATTCAGATGATATTACATCCGTGGATGGGCACAACAGCAAATGGATAGGCGAAGCCTGGGACTGGACAAGAGCGCGAGGGCACTGGCAGCATGTTCAGTTTTATTTCAAAGCATCCGATATCGGCCAGGAGAACGGGACAGCTAAAATGTGGGTAGGGAATGGAGATGCTCCCATTCAGCAGGTGCTGAATGAAGAAGATAATCTGCTTACGCGTACCCCTGCAAACCCTGCTCTATGGCACAGTTTTTGGATTGGAAATTATCTTTCCATACTTGGAAGCGAAGGTTGCAACGGGCACAATTGTGAACAACCCAACGAAGTTGTCTCCATTTTTTATGACAATGTATATATAGATTATTCTCAGGCCAGGGTTGAGATCGGCGACAATCCGGTTTATTCGAATTGTAAACATACCGAAATTCAAACACCGACAACCTGGGCAGCTAATTCTGTTGACGTGAGACTGAACCAAGGCTCTTTTTCTGCAGGTGAAACGGTATATTTATATGTTGTTGACTCCGAAGGCTTCGTCAATTCTAATGGATTTCCGATAGTTCTGAATACCTCATCCACGACTAAACCGGAAGCTCCAAAAGGTTTGGAGATATTGAAAGAAAATTAACACTAATTTCGGCATGTTTTTCATTTGTTTCCGATGCGTTTATAACATGCCGAAAATATTATTTCCCGCCTAAATTATATTTGCTAATAAAATACCCATATAAAAACTAAAATACGGATTCTTCTACCTATGACTTTATCAAAAAAGATTATGTTTATTTTCGGAACACGGCCGGAAGCGATAAAAATGGCGCCTGTTATAAAAAAATTTAGTAATAAGCCCGATATAAAACCCATCGTGGTTGTAACCGCTCAACACCGTGAGATGCTTGATCAGGTTTTAAATATTTTTAATATAAAACCGGATTATGATCTGGGCATTATGAAGAATAATCAATCATTAGAAGACATCACTATCCTGGCGCTACGGGAACTTTCTGAAATTATCAGATCAGAAAAACCATCAATCATCCTGGTACAAGGCGATACCACTACCACGTTTGTCGGAGCTCTTGCCGCGCTGTATAATAAAATACCGATTGGACATATTGAAGCAGGACTTCGCACGTTTGATAAATTTCAACCCTATCCCGAAGAAATAAACCGGAAATTAACCACGGTTCTTGCAGATATTCACTTCCCGCCCACAAAGAAAGCGGCGGAAAATCTGAGAAATGAAGGGATACCGGAGGAACTTATATCTATTACCGGAAATACGGTGATTGACACATTGCTGGAAGTTGTTGACAGAAAATTTGATTTTACTGATCCTCTAAAGTCAATACTCAGTCAAAATGACAGCCGGGTGATACTGGTAACCGCTCACAGAAGGGAAAGTTTCGGAAAGCCATTGGTGAGTATTCTTTCAGCACTGACAGAAATTGCGGAAAAGGCGGCTGATGTACAAATTCTTTTCCCTGTACATCCAAATCCGAATATTAAGAATGCTGTGTATAAACAGATTGGCGGTAATCCCAAAATTCATCTCATCGATCCGCTTGATTATGAATCATTTGTCCATTTAATGAATAAATCGTATCTCATAATTACCGATTCCGGAGGCGTGCAGGAAGAGGCCCCATCCCTTGGAAAACCGGTTCTTGTTTTAAGAAATAAAACAGAACGGCCGGAAGCGGTTGAGGCAGGGACTGTTAAATTAGTAGGATCAGATTATGACGTAATCGTTTCGGAAAGTATGAAACTATTGAGCGATACAGACGCCTACAATAGTATGGCAAGGGCAATCAATCCGTATGGGGACGGTAAGGCGTCTGAAAGAATTTACAAAATTATAACCGAGCGATTTTTACGATAACAGATCAGGAGCGGGAGCAGTAGTGAGAAGTTCATTGAGAATTTGTTATGTTTATCAGGATCAGTACCCCTGGGAAGTAAGAGTCAAGAAAATCACCGAAGCTTTGGCCGAGAGAGGTGCTGAAGTACATATCGTATCCCGAAACAAAGGCTCTTTACCCGAATTGGAAGAAACCGGGCAGCGGATCACCATCCACCGGCTGTCCGGTTCAGGAAATTCCTTTATACAAAATTTCAAAAATTTTCCGGCATTTTTTTCGCCATTCTGGATAAAAAAAATCGTTGATGTGGTTAGACAGAAAAAAATCGATTTGATTATAGTTCGTGATCTTCCCTTATCTCCCGCTGCTTATATTGCCGCAAAAATCACAGGCAAGCCCGTTATAATGGATATGGCCGAAAATTATCCCGCCTTGATTCGTTCAACCTGGGATTATCGCGGACCAGGATTTGTGGATTTGTTCATAAGGAATCCGTATTTCCTCCGGTTAATGGAGAAGTTTGTTGTGCCAAAATTAGATGGTGTACTTGTTGTATCAAAACAGAGCGCGGAAAGAGTACAAAAAATCTGTCCCGGAAATGATCAGATATGGGTTGTAGGCAATACACCGATTTTAAATGAGGAAAACGGGAAGACAATTTATTCTGAACTTGCTGAAAAAATAAGATCAGATGCATCTTTCATCCTTCTGTACACGGGAATGATCGAAGCTCACCGGGGGGTCGATATACCAGTCCGGGCACTGTCAAAATTATCTGTCTCCATCCCCGGAATAAAGCTTGTTATTGTCGGAGAGGGCTCGTATGAGCCCAAATTAAAGAAGGTTATTAAAGACTTGGATTTAGAGGGCAGTGTTTTGTTTACGGGATGGGTTCCCAATATACATCTAAATTCAATTATTAAAATCTCCGATATCGGCTTGATTCCACATTATGTTTCGGAGCATATAGATACGACTCTGCCAAATAAGATTTATGATTATATGGCTGAAGCGAAACCTGTCCTGGTGACCCAATCGCGTTCGCTTTCCGCGATAATTCAAGACGAAAAATGCGGTCTGATTTATAACGATCACTCTCCGGATGACCTGACAGAGAAAGTGTTAACACTCTACGATAAGGGGACACGAGAAAGATTAGGGGAAAACGGGAAACAGGCAGTATTAAAAAAATTAAACTGGAATACTGATAAAAACAATCTTTGGGATGCCGTTAACTCTGTGATGGACTCAAAGTGAATGTGTTGTTCAATTACTAAACATAATCTCCGGAAACTTTAAACAGATCAAATTCTAGCCTGAAGATTAATTTGAAGAAAAAAATTAAAATTGCGTATATCATAGATGAAATTAACATCGGTGGTACGGAAAATCAGCTGTTAACGCTTATTAAGGGTATCGACAGGGAAGACTTCGAACCTCACATTATTTGTTTAAGATCGACTCTGGCTCTTGAAAACATCAGATTTGATGTAAAAATAAAGATTCTTGGGATGAGAAAGATTTTATCTTTAAACGGAATTCGAAAATTAATAGAATGCGCATTATACATAAAAAAACATAAGCTGAATATAGTTCAGGTATTTTTCTTTGACGCAACCCTTGTTGGAGTTCTGGCATCAAAACTGGCAGGCGTTAAGCAAATCATTGCATCCCGAAGAGATTTGGGATATTGGATTACCCCGATGTTAAAAAGAAGTTTGAATTTTCTGGATCATTTCACGGATCATTATATTGTAAATTCTCTGGCCATCAGTAAATATCTCCAAAAAGATGAAAATATTAATCCTGCAAAGATTAAAATCATTTATAACGGAATGACTTTTGATCAAAAAAGTCAGGAAATTTCAGACACAAAGAATACTTTTTTCAATAAAAAGTCATTTGTAGTCGGTCTGGTTGCCAATTTGAACCGCTCCGTTAAAAGACCGGACGTATTTGTAGATGCCGCCATTTTTGTTTGCGGGAAAGTTGAAAATATTGAATTTGTGATTATCGGCGATGGTTATCTTAGAAAGGAGCTGGAGGAGAGAGTGTCAATTTCCGGCTTTAAGGACAAGATTCATTTCACCGGTCAAACAAAGAATGTAGCGGGATTTCTAAAAAAAATGAATCTGGGCGCATTAACCTCCGATTCAGAAGGATTTTCAAATACACTTATTGAGTATATGGCGGCCGGACTGCCGATTGTCGCGACAGATATTGAAGCAAACCGCGAACTTCTGGAAGAAGGTGAGAATGGTGTGTTATTTAGAGCGGGGGAACCGAAAATTCTCGCAGAAAAAATTTTGGAACTCTACGCGAATCCCGGATTGAGACAGAAATTTTCATCCAATAATCTCAAAAAAGCACTTGATTTTTCTGAGCGTATCATGATTGACAGACATGAGGATGCGTATAAAAAATTAATTTTTCGTAAAATTTAAAATGTATAGATTTTGTACAACATTTTATTATGATGAGTATATTAAATATGGTCTCAGGTGTTCCGCAGCATGGTCCGGTATGAAAAAAAATATTTGGTATAATTATTGCCCTTCCATTGTCAGAAATGGAATCAAAGAAAGGCATAAGATGAAAAAAAATATTTTTATTTACGTGTTCGTAATAAGTTTCTTTTTAATTCTTCAAAATTATTCCTATGGGACTGTTTTGGTTTCCACCAATTTTGATGATCAATCTTATTCAAGTCCCTTGGAAATCGCGCATATTTTTGGCGGGAGCTGGGCATATGACAAACTGAATAATCATGGTGTAAACGGCTATGCCATCAGGGGTGATCATGCGGAAGGTGATCTGATAGCAATGATCGATAATCTTGAAAGATATCTGGAAGATGGAATATATTTCCGATATTGGGTAAAATATAGTTCTGAATACTATTTTCCCGGTGAACTTAATCAGTTTGAAAATGTGAAGATGTTAAAATTTGCCGGTGGCGATGCGGATATCGAATTTATCTACAAGAATTCTGCCAATGGCGGACCGCACAGTTTACAATTATACTGGATCAAAGAATCCACAAGGTCATGTTGTGGTGGAACAGGTACCAGTGAAACGGATTTATTCCCCGGAGAGCGGACAGACTATGCGGGGAATAAATATTTAACAAAAAATATCTGGCATAAAATTGAAATTTATATAAAAGTGAGTGATGACGGCAGCGCTGACGGTAATTCAATGGTGCATGTACAAGTCGATGATTCGGATGTTTATATCAATCGGGACGCTGATTTCATGCTGCCCGCATCGGTATATAACGACGCTCAGCAATTTGTCTCTATTCATGCGCATGATTCACCTCCCGCGGGACATGGATATTGGTATCTTGATGACATAATAGCGGTATATAATGAAGGTGATTTATGTGACAACGAGCCCGGCGGTCAAACGGATGTTGAATCTCCCTCAGCGCCGACAGGCGTAAATATCATGTCTATCAAATAGAATTTTAATGAAGAGTTCCGGTCAAATTCTTAATTGCGGTTGGAAAAGGATTTGACCAGAACAATTCATTCCCGGCAGCATCTTTCGATTATTTTAAAACCCTGCAAAAATCCAAATAATTCATTTTATTCATATTAACTCTGATTTGTACAGATTAGTGCCTTCCTTCTTCAAAACTATCACAAATTTTCCTTGTGAGTTTAACAAATCAATTGATTTTGAGTGCTTTTAAGCACAATTCGAACATCATTATAGATATATACTACGATGTCCTCAAGATAAAAACTATTTTAACTACCAGGAAATATAAGGAGGTATAAATGAAGAACCGATTGTTACTCATAATGATATCTGTATTCTTTTTGGGCAATATTGCAATTGCTCAGACCAAGTACGGAGATGAATTACGTGTGAATACAACAACAACTTTGAATCAGCGCAATCCGGATATTGCGGCTGACAAACAAGGCAATTATGTGATTGTTTGGGAAGATCAGCTCAATGATTCAGAATATGGTATTTACGGTCAGCGATATTCGGCCGACGGGAGCAAAAATGGAACAGAGTTTCATGTAAATACCTTTACAGCAGGGGCACAAAAAAATGCATCTGTCTCCATGGATAGTCTGGGAAATTTTATTGTGGTATGGCAAAGCGCCGATCAGGACGGATCAGGTCCCGGAATATATGGTCAGCGTTATGCCAGCAGCGGCAGTAAGGCCGGCAGTGAATTTATTGTTAATGACACTACCTTGTACCAGCAGATTAATCCGGACGTTGCAATGGATGACCTCGGAAATTTCGTGGTTGTTTGGGAAAGTAATCATGCGACAACCGGTCTTGACAGTTTCCCGTACAGAGTCTATGGCCAGCGTTTCAATTCCACGGGTTCAAAGAATGGAATTCAATTTTCGGTTGATGCCAACGCGGTTTCATACGACTTAACTCATCCGATTGTGCCAAAGGTCGATATTGCGAATGACGGCAGTTTTGTCGCTGCATGGACTTCATGGTCGACAAACGGACTCGCGGGTGATATCTATGGACAAAGATTTGATACAAATGGAAATAAAGCGGGCGGTCAATTCCCGGTAAATACTACTACAAATGCTTCTCAGCGATACCCCGACATCGCCCTGGATAAGAGTAAAAATTTCTGGGTTGTCTGGCAGAGCTATCAGCTGGGCCCGCAAGATGTTTTTGGACAACGGTTTAATTCATCCGGCACAAAAGCAGGGGGTGAATTTAAAATAAATACCTATGACAATGCCAATGATCAGGAATTCGTGAGTATAAGTTTTGGGGGAGATGATGTATTTGTAGCCACCTGGCAAAGCGCGGATCAGGATGATTCAAGCAGGGCGGTAGCTGCGCAACGATACCATGCAGACGGAACTAAATTTGGTTCTGAATTTCTGGCGAACACGTATACATTTGATGATCAGATTTATCCGGCTGTTGCGGTAGACAATAATGGCGACTTTGCCATTGTGTGGCAAAGTAATTTGCAGGATGGATCCGGGAATGGCATATACGCTCAATTATTTAAAATGGCGCCGGTATTCGCGGCTCTTCCTCAAATTAATATTAATGAGGACACCAATTCTAAAGTCCACAAGTCATATTATTACAGTTACGTCTCGGATGAGACCCATGCCGATGCGGAGATGACCTGGCAATTTGGAAATGGTGCTAATATTACGACACAATTTGTGAATGACAGTCTCACGATTACGCCGACAACGGACTGGTTTGGTACTGATTCGTTTATGGTCATCGCAAAGGATCCGACCAATTTGTCTGATACCACCTATCAGGTGGTCAATGTCTCTGGAATCAATGACGCTCCGGTAGTGACGGATATCCCTGATCAGACCATCGCGGAAGGAGCCAGTTTCGCGACCATTAATCTTGATGATTTTGTAAGTGATGTTGATAATACCGACGGTGAGATGACCTGGACATACGGCGGCAACACAAGCCTGACGGTATCGATCGTCAGTCGTGTAGCGACGGTCACGGTTCCTGCCGACTGGAACGGCGCGGAAACGATCACGTTTACGGCTACCGATCCGGGTGAATTATCCGATAGTGACGCGGCGACCTTCACGGTCACGGCAGTCAATGACGCTCCGGTAGTGACAGATATCCCTGATCAGACCATCGCGGAAGGAGCCAGTTTCGCGAC
>JACDJC010000350.1_pt1 | contig 57157 bp, 63 predicted proteins | sample 7454191 | NCBI WGS metagenome assembly JACDJC01 (sample SAMN14253291, study PRJNA609438) | sludge metagenome | isolation source: sludge after 25d culture with pyrite and EDTA | collected 2018-12-20 | reverse complement strand
TCGATGCCCTGGCGCGCATATTCATAGAGCGGCTTGCCATCGCGCTTGAGCGCCGAGATCATGGGCGGGATCTGCTCGATGTCGCCGCGAAATTCCGCCAATGCGGATTCCAGGGCCGCCGCGTCCACGGGGGGCGCGTCGGGCGCCGCGCGCGCCACGATGTGCCCCGTCAGATCGCCGCTGTCGGTCTCCTCGCCAAATGCCAGGGTGGCCTCGTAGACCTTGTCGGCTTCGAGCATGGCGGCGGAGATCTTCGTGGCGCGCCCGAAGCAGCAGACCAGCAGGCCCGTGGCAAACGGGTCGAGCGTGCCGGTATGCCCCGCCTTGCGGGCATCCAGGGTGCGCTTGGCGCGCTGCAGTGCGTGATTGCTGGACAGGCCCTCCGGTTTGTCCAGCAACAGGACACCGTCGAGCATCTGCCCGCGTCGGGTAGCCATCGTTCAATCCGTGGTTTGTGTGACGACCGCCCTGTCAGGGCTGGCCGTCCGGGTCTTCGAGTTCGGGAATTTCGGAAACGCCCGCCTGGGGGCGATTGGCCCGATCGATCAGTTGTGTGAGTTCCATGCCGCGCACCAGCTGCGGATCGTGCAGGAAGCGCAGTGTGGGTACCGTATGGATGTGCAGCAGCTTGAAGAGCTGCGAATGCAGCCAGCCGGCTTTTTCGTTCAGAGCCTGCGCGGCCGCTTCCGGTTCAGCACCCAGCACCGTGAACCAGACCTTGGCATGAGCGTAGTCCGCCGACAGGTCGACCGCCGTGAGCGTGATCAGACCGACACGGGCGACGTCGAGCTCGCGTTGCACCAGCGCCGCCAGATCCTTCTGGATCTGGTCGGCCAGGCGCGTGTTGCGTCCGGGATTCGGTTTGGATTTGTGGCGTGCCATGGTATCAGAGCGTGCGCGCTACTTCCTTGATTTCGAAGACTTCCAGCTGGTCGCCGATCTGGATGTCGTTGTTGTTCTTCAGCGTGATGCCGCAATCGAACCCGGCTTTCACTTCCTTGACGTCGTCCTTGAAGCGGCGCAGCGATTCCAGGGTGCCCGTCCATTGCACGACATGGTTGCGCAGCAGCCGCACCTGGGCATCGCGCCGCACCACGCCTTCGAGCACCATGCAACCCGCGATGTTGCCCACGCGTGACACGGAGAAGATCTCGCGGATCTCGACCAGGCCGATGACTTCCTCGCGCTTTTCCGGAGCCAGCATGCCCGACAGGGCACTGCGCACATCGTCGATGGCGTCATAGATGATGTTGTAGTAGCGCAGATCGATGTCGTTGGCTTCGGCCAGCTTTTTGGCCGACTGGTCGGCGCGCACGTTGAAGCCGATGATGACCGCGTTCGAGGCGATCGCCAGGTTGACGTCGCTTTCGGAGATGCCACCCACGGCGGCATGCACGACCTGCACGCGCACCTCGTCGGTGGACAGTTTCAGCAGCGACTGCACCAGCGCCTCCTGGGACCCCTGCACGTCGGTCTTGACGATCAGGGCCAGGGTGCGCACACCTTCGCCCAGGTTGTCGAACATGGATTCCAGCTTGGCGGCCTGCTGGCGCGCGAGCTTGACGTCGCGGAACTTGCCCTGACGGAACAGGGCGATTTCGCGCGCCTTGCGCTCGTCGGCCAGGACCAGGACCTCGTCGCCCGCGGCCGGCACTTCGGCCAGCCCCTGGATTTCGACCGGAGTGGAGGGCCCGGCTTCGTGGGTGGGCTTGCCGGTGTCGTTCAGCATGGCCCGCACCCGGCCGAACGCCACGCCCGCCAGCACGGCGTCGCCGCGATGCAGGGTGCCGCTTTGCACCAGAATCGTGGCCACGGGGCCGCGGCCCTTGTCCAGGCGGGCCTCGATGACGACGCCCTTGGCGGGTGCCTCGGCCGGTGCCTTCAGTTCCAGGATCTCGGCTTGCAGCAGCACGTTTTCCAGCAGTTCATCGATGCCCTGGCCGGTCTTGGCCGACACGGGCACGAACGGCACGTCGCCGCCGTATTCCTCGGGCACGACCTGCTCGGCCACCAGTTCCTGCTTGACCCGCTCGGCATTGGCTTCGGGTTTGTCGATCTTGTTGATCGCCACCACCAGCGGCACGTTGGCCGCCTTGGCGTGGTGGATGGCCTCGCGCGTCTGCGGCATGACGCCGTCGTCGGCCGCCACGACCAGAATGACGATGTCGGTGGCCTGGGCGCCACGCGCCCGCATGGCGGTGAAAGCCTCGTGACCCGGGGTGTCCAGGAAAGTGACCGTGCCGCGATCCGTCTGGACCTTGTAGGCGCCGATGTGCTGCGTGATGCCACCGGCTTCACCGGTGGCGACCTTGGTGCGGCGGATGTAGTCCAGCAGCGAGGTCTTGCCGTGGTCCACGTGGCCCATGACGGTGACGACCGGCGCGCGCGGCAGGGCCTCGCCCTCGGTGACTTCCGTATCGGCCAGGAAGGCCTCGGGGTCGTCGAGCTTGGCCGCAATGGCGGTATGGCCCAGTTCCTCGACCACGATCATGGCCGTTTCCTGGTCCAGGATCTGGTTGATGGTGACCATCTGGCCCAGCTTCATCAGGTGCTTGATGACCTCGGCGGCCTTGACGGCCATCTTGTGCGCCAGGTCCGCCACCGAGATCGTCTCGGGCACGTGGATTTCACGCGCAATGAATTCGACCTGCTGCGGTTCCTGATGCTCGACATGGCGCCGGCCCTTGCCGCGGCCGGACTTGCTGCCGCGACCGGACTTGCCGCCCGCGCGCCAGGCGTCGCGCCCGGCCCCCGGCGACAGGGTCTCGGCCTTGGATTTCTTGCGGGCGCCGTCGTTCGACCAGCTGGACGACACATCCGTGGTCTTGATGATTTTCTTGCCTTCGGTGTCCTTTTTGGGCGTGGCCTTGGCCCCTGCGGGCTTGTGCAGCGTGCCTGCGGCGGCCTCCTCGGGTTCGGGTGCGCGCAGGATCTTGCGCGGCTGGCGCATCATCTCGCGCAGCGCGGCGGCTTCGGCCTCGGCGGCCCGGCGGGCGGCTTCGCGATCCGGATCGGCGGGGGCGCGGCGCGCCTTGCCTGGCGTGGCCTGGGCAGCCGCCGACACCGGTGCGCCGGGAGCCGTCGCGGTGCGTGCTGCGGGCTTGCGCGATGCACCCGCCGTGCGTGCCGCGCGGGCAGCTGCCGACGAAGGTTCGGTGGATGCGGCCTGCGGGTCGCTGACAGGAGTTTGGCTCACGATGTCTGGAGTGGTCTGGGTAGAAGGTGCAGCCTGGGAAGGTTCGGCTGCGGCCGCAGTGCCGGCGGCAGCCTGGGCATCGGGTGCAGCCTGGGCGTCGGGCGCGGCCTGGGCTTCGGGCACGGCCTGGGCTTCGGGCGCGGCCGGTGCCGTGGCCCCGACCGGCGCGCCGGCTTCGGACGCAGGAGCGTCGCCCGGGGCGTCGCCGGATTCGGCCGGTGCCTGGGTTGCGTCGGGGGCATCCGCCTGCGGTGCGGCAGCGGCCGTCCGGGCCGCATCGGCGGCGGCTGGTGCCTCGCCAGGCGGGGTTGGCGGGGTGGGCGAAGTTGCCGCGGCTGCCACGGTTGCAGCAGGCGCAGCGGCACCGGCCGGGGCCTCGGCCGCCGGCTGGACGTCCGGCGCCATCGGTGCGGGTGCATCGATGGCCCGGGGTGCCGGTGCGGCGGCCGCGTCGGCGGCGGCCTGCGCCTGGGCGGCTTCGGCGCGTGCGGCCTCGAGCAGCTCGGAGCGGTCGCGCTTGACCAGCACGCGTTTCTTGCGCACCTCGACCTGGATGGTGCGCGAACGGCCGGAGCTGTCCGCCTGATGGATTTCGGACGTCTTGCGGCGTGTCAGCACGACTTTCTTGCCCGAATCGGAGCCGTGCGAACGCCGCAGGGACTCGAGCAAGGCGCTTTTGTCTGCTTCGGTCACGTCAGCGTTCACCGAATCCAGCTCGACCCCTGCCGACCGGAAGTGATCCAGCAGAACGTTGGCGGGCATATTCAGTTCTTCGGCGAATTGGACGACGGTGTTACTCGGCATTCGACTCTCTCTTTGACTACGTTTAATGGGCGGCGGGACCGGGAGTGGCGCAGCGCTCAGGCTGCGCCGTCCTCGAACCAGTGCGCCCGTGCCTGCATGATCATGTCGCTGGCGCTGTCCTCGGGCAATCCGGTCAGTTCGGAGAGCTCGTCGGAGGCCAGCTCGGCCAGATCGTCCAGCGTGGTGATGCCGTTCTCCGCAAGCTTGGCCACCAGGGACGGTTCCATGCCGCGGATTTCGAGCAGATCGCGTGCGGTCTGCACGCGCTCTTCCTGGGCGATGGCCTCGGTCAGCAGGGCATTGCGCGCCCGGGTGCGCAATTCGTTGACGGTTTCCTCGTCGAAGGCCTCGATGTCCAGCAGTTCCTGCAGGGGCACGTAGGCGATTTCCTCGAGACCGGTGAAACCCTCGTCGATCAGGATGTCGGCGACCTCTTCGTCCACGTCCAGCCTGCTGATGAAGGCGTGGCGCAGCGCGGAGCGCTCGGCATCCTGGCGGCTCTGGCTTTCCTCGGATGACATGATGTTGATCTGCCAGCCCGTCAGCTCGGACGCCAGGCGCACGTTCTGGCCGCGCGCGCCGATGGCCTTGGGCAGGTTTTCCTCGTCCACGACCACATCCATGGCGTGGCGGTCTTCGTCGACCAGAATGGATTCGACGTGGGCGGGCGCCAGGGCACCGATGACGAATTCAGCCGGATCATCGGCCCACAGGACGATGTCCACCTGCTCGCCACCGAGCTCGTTGCGCACGGCCGTCACGCGCGAACCGCGCATGCCGACACAGGTGCCGATCGGATCGATGCGCTTATCGTACGCCACGACGGCGATTTTGGCACGCACTCCGGGGTCGCGCGCCGCCGCCTTGATCTCGAGCAGGCCCTGTTCGATTTCAGGGACCTCGTTTTCGAACAGTTCACGGATGAATTCGGGCGCCGTGCGCGACAGGATGACCTGCTGGCCACGGGCGGCATAATCGATTTTCATGACCCAGGCGCGCACGCGGTCGCCCGCACGAATGTTTTCCTTCGGAATCATTTCGGTGCGGGGCAGGCGCGCTTCGACCTTGCCGATTTCGAGGATGGCGTCGCCCTTGTCCAGGCGCTTGACCATGCCGGACACAATGGTTTCGCCACGATCCAGAAAGTCGTTGAGCACCTGTTCGCGCTCGGCATCACGGATTTTCTGCAGGATGGCCTGCTTGGCCGCCTGGGCACCGATGCGACCGAATTCGATGGGTTCGAGGGGTTCCTCGATGTATTCGCCGACTTCGATCCCCGGCACGATGTCCTGCGCGTCGGAATACAGTTCCTGGGCATCGGGTTCCTGCAGGCCGGCATCGTCGGGCACCACCAGCCAGCGGCGGAACCCCTCGTGCTCGCCCGTCTGGCGATCGACGGACACGCGAATGTCCACGTCTTCCCGGAAGCGCTTCTTCATGGCCGAGGCCAGCGCGCCTTCGAGGGCACCGAACACCACTTCGCGTTCCACATTTTTTTCACGCGCCAGGGCGTCGACCAGTAGAAGAATTTCGCGACTCATCGCTTCTTACCCTTGAAATCGAGAACGGGATCCAGTCGGGCCCGGACCACATCGTCAAAAGAAAACGGCAGCGTTTGCAGCTGGCCGGCCTGGTCTTCGCACTCGATGCTGAGCGCGGGCGGCACGCCCTCGGACACCCTGAGGATGCCGGTGAAGACCTTGCGGGATTGGATCGGTTCGGCCAGGCGCAGTTCAATGCGTTCGCCGGCAAAGCGCACATAATCGGCCAGATGACGCAGCGGCCGGTCCACGCCCGGCGAGCTGACTTCCAGGCGCTTGTAGTCGATGTTTTCAACCTCGAACGCATGCGACAGCTGATGCGACACCTGTTCGCAGTCTTCGATGCGCACCCCTTCAGGACGATCGATCACCACGCGCAACAGCCCCAGGGGCGCGCGCTCGACGTCCACCAGTTCCACATCGAAGCCCAGCAGGGCCTGCTGGGCAACTGCAAAAATATCCGCCATAAATTCCAACAAAAAAGGGCTGTCCTGCAGCCCTTCGTCTGATTCGGGGTGCCCCCGAAACGCATTCAGGAACCGCCGGGGAAACCCGTCTGCGCCCCGATGGCAGGCCGCCGCCAGAAGCCGCAAGGGCACCCTGGCACCGATCACAAGCCACCCGGACAAGACCCCGGTGGATCAGCACCCAAGGTGCTGTAAAGCCTTACATTATAACAGCATTGCGCCGCACGATCGCAGTTTTATCCGCGGTTTCGACCCACGCGTGCCAACTGGGATTCGTGGGCATGCGAGCCCCTGGGCTGGGCTTCGCCGCCGCCCTGTGGCTGACGGGGTCGGGCGGAGCGTTGCGTCGATTTCGGCGCAGCGGCCTTGCGTGCCTTTGCAGGGCGCCCCTGGCCGGGTGCGCCCGCAGCGCCGGGTGCGCCGGCTTCGTGCAGCGCGCCGCCGTGGGGCGGCTTGCCTGCCTTGGCGGCGTGCCCTGCCCTGACGGGCTTGCCCGGTTTGGCGGGACGCCCCGGCTTGCCGGACTTGCCCGACCTGGCGGCAGGGTCGGCCCGCCCGGCGGCGGAACGAGGGCCGGCCGGCTGCCCGTCACGCGCCTCGAAGGGGCGCTGGCGGGACGATTTGCGCCCGCCGCCACCCGCCGTGCCGGGACGACCGCCGTCCGGATGCCCGTTGGCCAGGCCGCCGCTGATGAGCAGGCCGGTGGTGAACGGATCGATGCCCCCCTGACGGCCCCCGCCCAGGCGGCCACGCCGATTGACGCGGGCCCCGTGCTGGCCGTTCTGACCCGGTGTGCCATAGCCCGGCGGCAAGGCGCTGGCGTGCGACAGCGGCTGGCGCTCGGCTGCGTCGTCCAGATCGTCGTCGTTTGCGCGAATCAGGCCCAGTTGCACCATCAGGGCGCCCACCAGGCCGGAGTCGAGTTCCTCCCAACGGCCGCGACGCAGATTGCTTGGCAAAATGACATCGCCAAAGCGCGTGCGGATGAGCCGGCTGACGGTGACCCCGACGGCCTCGAACAGGCGCCGGACCTCGCGGTTGCGACCCTCGGAGAGGGTGACGCGGTACCAGCGGTTGCTGCCCTCGCCACCGATGGGATCCAGGGAGTTGAACTGTGCCGGGCCGTCTTCGAGTTCGATGCCGCTCGTCAGGGCTGCCTGCTGCTGTTCGCCCAGTTCGCCCAGCACACGGACCGCGTACTCGCGCTCGGCACCGTAGCGCGGATGCGACAGGCGGTTGGCCAGATCTCCCGATGTGGTCAGAATCAGCAGCCCCTCGGTGTTCAGGTCGAGCCGACCGACCGACAGCCACTTGCCCGTGCGCATGCGCGGCAGCCGGGCGAACACGTTGGCGCGCCCTTCCGGGTCGTCGTGACTGACGATCTCGCCCGCCGGCTTGTGGTACAGGATCACGCGGGGTAGTCTGCCGGCCTTGGGCCGCGTCACCAGGCGGCCATTGACGCGCACCTGGTCGTTGGGGCCGATGCGCTGGCCAACGTGCGCGGGTTCCCCGTTGACCGAGACCCGGCCCGCGATGATCAGGTCTTCCATGTCGCGCCGCGAGCCCACGCCGGCATCGGCCAGGACCTTGTGCAGCTTGGGCATCAGCGCGTCGCTGTTCAGGTAGCGGTCCAGGCGCTGCGCGGTCGGGTGGCTGTCCTTCAGGTAGGACAGGGCCTGATCGGCTTCCTCGGGCGATCCGGCATCGACCGCCGGCGTGCTGTCCGGCTGCTGGGCCGCCTGTGGGGAATCCCCGCGGCGGCGGCGAAACGGTGAGCGCAGCTTGCGGCCGCCGCGCGGCCGGCTGGTGCCGCCGCCGTTGCGTTCTTCGCCCGCTGCTGCTGGCGTTTCTGCCGGATTCAAGTCTGCGGCTCGTTGCGTCGCTTCGAGGTCTGCTGTCATGGGGTTCGGTGACTCCTGCACAAAATTCTGATCATGGTGGCCGGATTTCCCGGCTCAGGGCGATGCCTCGGGCAATGAAACCCGATCGAAAGATTCCGAATCGAGCTTGGGCAGCTCATCGAGTGCCCGCAAACCCAGGTCATCAAGAAAACGGCGTGTCGTCCCGAACAGGGCCGGGCGACCCGGTGCATCGCGATACCCCAGGATTTCGATCCAGCCCCGGTCTTCGAGGGTGCGGATGATCTGGGTGGATACCGTGACGCCGCGGATGTCCTCGATGTCCCCGCGCGTGACTGGTTGCCGCCATGCAATGATGGCCAGCGTCTCGAGTACGGCGCGAGAATAACGAGGCGGTTTTTCGGGGCTAAGCCGCCCCAGGTAACGCTGCATGCCGGGACGGCTCTGGAAACGCCAGCCACCGGCCAGTTGCACCAGTTCGAGCCCCCGTTCCTGCCAATCGAGCTGCAGCGCAGCCAGATGGCGACGGATGTCGTCCCCGGAAACCTGATCTTCGAAGAGATCACGCAAAGCTGCGACTGTCAGGGGCGTATCCGCACACAGCAGCGCAGTTTCCAGTATGCACAAGATTTCCGTTTCCGTCATTTTATCGTGAACTCCACAGTTTTGCTTGCATAATTTTCGCAGTGTTGTTATATTTACCTTCTTCAGACGCGGGGTGGAGCAGTCTGGCAGCTCGTCGGGCTCATAACCCGAAGGTCACAGGTTCAAATCCTGTCCCCGCAACCACCTTTAGAGATGGGTCGGCCTCCAACAGAGACCGGCCCATTTGCATTTCTGCCCACACCTGGCCATCTGGGGTGGCTGTTATGTGCACAGGCCCCAGGATCTTCTCCAGGATCGCGCGAGCCTGCTCTGTGTCTTCGTCCAGGTAGGCGGACAGCTGCAACAGTGTGCGGCGGTAGATGGCGCCTATCGGCGGCAACTGTACAGCCTCGATTCCAGGCAGCGCCTGTAGCAACGTCGCTGCTTGAGACTTTTCTGCCTCCAGCTCGTGCAATCGTTCGGCCAGGGCCTTTGATGAGCCAATGGTGGTGATGGCGTCCACCACGCGGGTGATGTCCTGGTCCAGGCGCTTTATTCTAGCTTGGGCGCGCAGGCGTTCATCATCACGGCCGGCCAATCGGCGCTGGATGGCTTTTCGAAAGAGCGTTTCGAAACGGTCGGCCCTTGCCGGCGACAGCAAGTCATCGCGCACCACGGCCACCAGGCGACCATCGACGGTGTCGCGGCGCACGTTAATTCCACGGCAGACCGTGGGGCCACGGTCCTTCCTGGCGGCACAGCCATACATGGTAGCGCTGATGGCCACCATGGCCCCGCCACAATGCGGACACACCAGCAGTCCGCCGAACAACGTCCTGGGCTGTCGCCCGTAGGATTTACGGCCGTTCGCGTCCCTGCCGGCATCGATGCGGCTGCGTACTGCCAGCCAGGTGTCGTCGTCTATGATGCGCAGCTCTGGCGCGTCGCTGATCTGCCATTCATGGCTCGGGCGGTCCTGGCGCTTGCGCTTTCCACTGTCTGGATCCTTCACCCATCGCGACCGGTTCCATATATACCGGCCGATGTAGAGCTCGTTGTTAAGGATCCCTGATCCCTTGGCCGGGCTGCCGTAGAGTGCCGATACCGCCCACGTGGATCCTCGCGGTGAGGCGATCCCCAACCGATTGAGCTCGTGCGCCAGTCGCTGCACACTGGCGCCCTGACTGTATTTTCGGAAGATCCAGCGCACCCACCCTGCCTGTGCTGCGTTGATTTTGTAGTGGCTGCCCTGTTCGTCGCGCTCGATGTCGTAGCCGTAGGATTTGCCGCCAGCGACGTAGCCTCGAGCCACCTGGCCAGATAGGCCACGGTGAGTTTTGTGGCGCAAGTCATCCAGGTACATCTCGTTGATCAAGCCGCGCACGCCGCGCAGGACCTTGCGCGCGCCCATCGTGGAATCGTAGCCATCGGCCACGCCGACAATGCGCATGCCGCGGTGCTCCATCCTGCGCACGATGCGTTCCTGTTCGACCTGGTCGCGCGAAAGTCTGTCTAGCCCTTCCATGACCAGGACGTTGAAGTGCCCCAGCCACGCATCATCCAGCAGCGCTGCACCGCCGGGGCGCGCATCGACGCCAATGCTGCCTGACACCGCAGAATCTGAATGGATGGACACGACGGTCCAGCCTTGAGCGTCTGCCCTGGCCTGGCAAAGTCGCACCTGGTCCGTGATGGAGGATTCAGTCTGTCTGTCTGTGCTGTACCGAGCGTAGATGCAAGCGCGTGTCATGTCGGGAGGTCTTTGTGCGTGTGATTGTGACGCGCTGGGCGCGCAGCCACTCATCTGCCGCGCGCTCAGCCAGCATTTCGAGCAGCCGATCGACGGCTGCCTCTTGTGGGGACATTCTATTCTGCGTTTGCACGCAGGGCATTCCTTTTCCAGGACAGCACGGCGCCTTTGCTGACGCCCATCTCCCTGGCCAGCGCTGTCGGGCTTTCGCCCCTGGTCATGCGCTGCACCGCCAGGATGCGATCGTACGGGTCCACCCTGACTGTCGACGAGCGCTTTTCAGGTTCCTTGTGGGCCAGGACCTGACGGATCAAACAATCAAACGGATTCATTGTGCCCTCTTCTTCGGTATGACCTGATCGTGTTGTGCGGTCGGCGTAGAGCGCCAGCCATGGATATGAATGTGGGCGCGTGCCGGTGTCGCTGTCAGCGGGGAGTGTCTCGGACCACAACGGCCCAATACGCGGATGCAGGGGGACGAATGCCACTAGATCACGCACTACCGGTTTTGCGGTATCGGCGGATGATGTCAAGCCAGCCTCAACCAGGGCCCTATAGAATTTCATCGCATGAATCAACGGGATTTCCGGGTAGGCATTCAGAGCCTTGATCAGGATATCGGTCTTCATAGTCCCTTCTCCAGCTGGCGCATCCGTTTGCAAATGGCTGCCTGCACGGTTTTTTGAAGATCTGGTAAAGCCAGTGCGGCCTGGCATTGGGTGCGGTCAAATCGCTTCACTCGCGTGATGCGATCTTGGGCACACACCACATAGGTTTTGTGGTCGCCGAAGTCGGCAAACAGGAAAGGGTCTTCTGTAGACATGATGCTGGGTCTCCTTGTCAACGGTTATCGCCGGCGGCGCGGCATTTCAAATCCAAGTACGCGGAGCGATCCTCACTAGGTTCGTCGGCCTGGTCGTCGGTGGGCAGGCTGAACTTATGGCGCTGGCCATCCTGGTGGTGGGCGTGCACGATGTTGCGCAGGCACATTGCCAGGGCTGGGCTTTGCATGGCCTGTTCAAGTGATCCTTCCAGCTTGGCAAGCCGCAACGCGCGTTCCAGTTCAAACATGGTTGTCAGGCCATTGCGCAGGCATTTGGTGATGACGTATTGATCAACCATTGGCATTTCCCTTTTCAAAGACCCAGCAGCGTTCAGACGTGCTGGCGGCGTTCATTTCTCGCGCTTTGATCTGACTGTTGACGACACGCTGCCCCAGATAGCGGTGGCGCTTGCTGGACTTCAGAAGCGCCTTGAGGTCGCGCAGGGGTGGGACTTGCTGCCGATGCTCCACGGCGACCTGGACGAAGTGATTCAGGTTGATGGCAATTTCCTGGGGGCTGCGGGCATGGTTGATCAGCGGCATGGTCTCGCCGCCGTTCAGGTAGTCGTACATGTCCCAGAACTCCGCCACCAGGGGATGGTCAGCATCGATGGCCTGCTCGCGGGCCAGAGCCATGGCCTGGATCTGCTGGCGCATGGCGGCGGCCTGGTCATCCGAGAGCTTCACCACCAGGCGCAGCGCATCGGCCAGGGCCATCAGCTGGCCATGGCACTTGGCGATCCGCACTGTGCGAATCTCCGGAATCCTCAACAGCTCGCGCTCGTAGTGGGCGCTACGCTCATCCACCATGGCCATGATCTGGGCTTCTTTGCAGGTCGCCGCCAGGATGAACCCCGATGTGCTGGCCATCGGCATCTGTTCCAAGGCCTTGGCGGCCACCCGGCTGCCCGACGTCTGGGTGGACCGATCGAAGTACAGGTGCATGATCCTGGTCATGACAGCATCGGACGCCTGCACCTGGTTGTTCTGGCTGATGACGATGGCCCCACGAAAGGCCGGCTCATAGGTTTCGTTACCACCGTTGGCCACGCCCCGGCTGCGCACGCTGCGCCCGTTGTACGCGGTCTTCAGTTCGTCCCAGTCAAACGACCGTACCTTCGGGTTTTCGCCGGACTGTTCACGGTCGGATTCGATCAGCACCACAGGCAGACCGGATACTTGGGCGAAATTGCGCGCCCGGGCCGCTGCGGTGGATTTGGACGGGTCGAACCCCTCGTAATCAGCACGGCCCATCAGTTTCCAGAGGAACTCAATCAGGGTGGTTTTTCCGGATCCCGCTTCGCCCACGATCTCCAGGAACGGAAACGATTTCTGACTGGCTCGGATCTGTTCGGCGAACAGGGACCCGAACCAGAATGCCAGCGCCACCAGGCCCTTGGACCCGAACGCCTCCCACAACTGGGCAATCCAGCCACGGTCGTAGTCGGTGCGCTCGTCGTTGATCGTCAGGCTGGCTGACTGGGATAGCGTTTTGACCGACAGCCGTCCGATGTCGAAATAGTCTTCGTCATTCAGCCGGTAGACCTTGCCACCAGCCACGGCCACCTTCCCCAGCACATAGCAGCCGTGTTCCTTGCTGTAGCCGGTGAAGTCCACCGTCTCAACCTGCTTGATGTTGTACAGCTGGCGCTCCAGTGCACGGTTCAGGTGATCGTTGTGGCCGGAGTACATGGCGCCCGGGGCGATGGCCAGAAGGCGCTTTTTGAACTCTCCAGCGCCCGACAGCTGCGCGCTGGTGAGGGTGTTTTTGACGGCAGGACCGTCGTGGGGGAATTCCACCCGGAAGTAGTACCAGGACTCGTCGGTCACCCGATTGGCCTGGTAGTACAGGGGGTATGGGTAGCAGTTGGCGATCTGCCTGATGCCGCCGGATTCCTGCATGGCCTGCTCGCGCTGCTCTTCCAGATCCTGCCCAGGGTTTTCCTCGGCGATGCGGTCGAGGGCCTTGTGGTACGCGTCCACATTCATCTCGAACCAATACAGACGCTTGCCAAACTCGAACTGGAATTGCGTCGACTTCGGGTTGTGGCCGTACATCAACATGGCTTTTTCTGTGGCCGTCTCGGCCAGCAGCAGCTTGCCGTGGTAGCGATATTCGGCCAGGCCTTCCGCGTCCAGGCGAGCGCGCTCGCCGTCGCGCAGGTTGCGGTCCAGTTGGTGCAGGTCGTTCCAATCGCGTTTCCTGCCGCCCATCTGCGGGATGAAGGCAGCGGTGGCCTGCCATCCTGCAGCCTTGGCCCGGCGCACGTGCCGACGCATGTAGTCGCGCCCGGCCTTGTCGCCATCGAGCGCAAACACCAGCGTGCAATGCCGCCCCGCCCTGGCTTCCAGCAGCCCGTCCAAGGCGTCTCCCGGGTAGTTGCTGCAGCTGATGGCTGACACGGTCGTGACGCCGTGGTGTGACAACGCGATCGCATCGAAGATTCCTTCCACGATCCAGATCTCGTCGGCTGTGATCAGGTCCTGCCCCGGCATGGCCCACCACTGACCCGCGTATCGCCCGCGGGGCTGCAGCCTGGCCTTCTGCTTGCCAAAGCGCTCTGGCTGGTCTATCAGACGCTCCCACCAGGTCGTGCCGACGGTGAAGCGTACGGTGGCCGACCCGATCTGTCGGTGCGTGTCGAAGTATGTTTCCTGCGTGTAGGCGCCGCGGATCTTGTCCAGGTCGAAGCCCCGGCCGATCGAGAGGTACGCATCCGCCGCGGCGTTCGGATTCTTCAGGGGCTCTGCCTGGTAGCGCTTGGACCAGTGTTCGAACAGGTCTGGATACAGATCCTTGATGTGGGTCTCATAGCCACAGTTGTTCAGCCGCCCGCATTTGAGCACCCAGGGGGCCTCTGCGTGCGTGTAGAGCTCCTTCTTGCCGCAACCTGGGCAGATGCCCTGGCGCAACCAGGGACCGCGCTCCTTGAATTCGAACTCGCCCAGCCGGTTGCGGATATCGTTCAGCAAGTCGGCGTTCATGCCGCCACCATCGGATTGCGCCAGGCCACATTCAGGTCTGTTGGGATAGTCATTGGGCCTAATCGGTAGATTTTCATGGCGTCGACGTGCAAAAGCCCTGGCTGCAGCTTGTGAGGCGCAGCCTGGGCATGTGGTTTAAGTCCAGTCCAGACCGGCTTGAGCCGGTTTGATCCAGACTCGACCGGATTAGAGGAACTGCCCTGCGCAGGCCGCGCGCTTGCTGGGTGTTGGCAGCGCCTGCAGGTCTGGGGTCTTCACCAGACGCATCAGGTCGCCGACGGTGAAGATGCGCAGCGCCTTGGTCGCCGGGTCGCGTACGGCGACTTGATACGCAGTGGTCTCGTCGACGTCGATGTAGCACGCTTGATGCTGGGCCTCGTATTCCGTCAAGGCGCGCACCGTGGCGCGTTCCAGTGTGGTGTCTGATGCGCCCTCGAAGCCGCTGTCGCGCAGGTACCCCATCGTGCGTGTGATCAGCTGATGGCGCTCCAGGTGCGCGCCCACATGCTGGCGGATGAACGCGGCCGCTCGGATCTGCACGGCATCCAGGATCGCGTAGACGGCCTGGGTATCTTCAAAGCGTTGGATCTTCATCGAAAATGCTCCTCTGTTTTTCATTGATGCCGGACAGCGCGGCGTGAATGGCTTCGACCTGACGGCGTTCCATGATTGGCAGGTTGATGGCCGGATTGGGTAAACCGGACGGCGCGATCGTGCGTTCGGCCTCCAGCGTGGCGACCCATGAATGGGCGCACGCCAGATTGGTGCACAGGAAATACACCTGGCGCAGCGTCGGAGTGAGCTCCGTGCTGGCCCGGACCTGAGCGCGCGCCCTGCAGTGTGGACAGTTCATGCCAAGCACCTTGGCCATGTCAGCGCCGCTTCGACCGGGCAATGCGCGTCTGAATTTCGGTCAAGCCGGCGCGTACGCAAATGCGGGCCATGTCGGCCAACGAGCGCATCTCTGCGGCCGCCAGGGATTCGATCTCCGCCATCGTCGCGTCGTCCAGGCGCAGGCCAATCATTCGCCTTTTTGGGGCACGACGCGCGGCGGCAGCGGGCTTAGTGGTATGTTTCATGGTGTGACGCTCGTTAACGTATGTGATGATCGTCATTATCGGAACGTTTGATCATATTGTCAACACGAAAAAGGAATAGGTGTTCCTAATGCAACGGATTGGAGACCGCCTGCGTGAAGAGCGCAAGCGATTGGGGATGACTCAAGAGCAATTCGCGGCTGCTGCCGGCGTTGTCGGCAGAACGCAGGGAATGTATGAACGAGAAGATCGCGCACCGGACTCCATCTATCTGGCTGCAGTGGCGCGGCTTGGTGTGGATATTGGATATGTCGTCACTGGTGACGCCCAGGGCGCCAGGCTTTCCGCAGATGAGGCGCTACTGGTCCAAACCTATCGCGGCCTGGACCAAGCAGGCAAAACTGCAGCCCTGGGCGCCGTCGTCGGCATCGGCCAGGCAGCCACCGGAGGCATCACACAGACGTTCCACGGCGACGTCCATCAGGTCGCTGGTCACGATGTCGTGAATCATGAAAAAAAGCGCTGACCAGGCTGCTGCAGCAACAGTTCACCGGCACCGTCGGCCAAGTGGCGGGGCGCGATGTCGTGAACATTCTTTTGGGTCCAGCACTGTACCAATCACTGCAGAACGTATCGACATCGTCTATTTGAGGTAGATCAGAATGAGAGCATTTATTGCTGCCACAGCAATGGCAATGTGCACAGCAACTGTGCCGCTGGCCGCTCATGCGCAGACAGTGCAGCCGGAAGCTGCATCTGGATTGATTTTTGAACTGAAACCTGAGCAGTTCAACGCCAGGTTGGCGTCAGCTGTCCAATCATCTGGACTGTCTGGCCCAGTTGTGAGGCCGGAAGGGATCACAAAAAGCAAATTTGCATCTATATATCGATGGCAGTTGGATGCGCTCACATCGATGAACGGCACCGTCGACAATGAGACAGGCCGAATGATGGCCGCTCAACTAATCACGAAAGGCGATGGTTCGACGGAGAGCGGCCTACGTGCCCTGGCCATGGCCGCCAGCTTTTTTGCAGCGGCAAAGGGTCCAGCAGTAAAGCAAGCCGAGAAGAAAGCGGCCGCAGATGTTGTGCTGACGCTCATCGAGCGGTTGCAGGCACGCAAGAACACATTCCAGGAAGTCAGTCTGGATGACGGCCAGATCCTGTACTCAGCCAATCAGACACGAGGTGCTGGAACATGGTTCACGGTTGAACCTTCCGGCCTATAAGTTTTGATATACGTCAATCTTCTGGGGAATGTTTGGAGGGTGAAGTGAAAGTGCGTCTGATGCTGCTGCAGACACTCCTTTGCGTTTGCGCGCAAGCACTTATATCCGCACCCGCCCAAGCGGCGAACCAGCCCTGCTCGGGGCGTAAAGGCGGGGTATCGCATTGTCAGGGGGCGCAGTTTGTATGCAATGACGGATCCGTGAGCCGGTCGAAAAAGCAGTGCTCAGCGAGCGGCGGGAAATCGCTTGTGCCGGCACCAGCAAAGGGCGATTCGCAGTGCTCCTGTCGAAGCGGCACATACTGTGTGGGGCCCCGGGGCGGACATTACTGCTACTCGGACAGCGGCAAGAAAAGCTATCTAAGGAAATGAGTGGCTTGGAAGACGGTGCCGCCCTGCTGGCATTGGGCATCACGGACGACGACCAAGGGGCGGTAGAGGAGGCTTACGCCGATATGCGCCTGTACGCTCAATCGGCTGACCAATACGGCGAGATCAGGTACGGCGGCCACCAAAGGTCGCTGGATTCGCGCATGACGCCCGCCGATCTGCGCCGCTGGCAGGCCGAGTTGGGCCTGACATACGACACAGCTGCGAAAGTTCTGGCGGTCAATCGCAGTACCTACGCGCGCTGGCTCTCCGGCGAGTCGGCCATCCCGGGCCCGGTGGATCTGGCTTGCGCGGCGGTCGCTGTGGGTCTTGCGCCCTACAGTCAGTGCAGCGTGACGTAGCCGGTCACTCGGCCGATTCGTCACCCGTCAGTTCCAGATCCAGCGACGTGGTCAGGCCGCTGTCATTCAGCGTGTGGGTCAGGCTTTTGACCAGCCAGTCCACATCACTGATAGGCGACTTCATGTCGGCGAACCGGATCGTGTGCTGCACAGACAAGGTGGGCATGCCGCGCGCCAGCACAAACTGCATTGTGGCCACGCCCCGCTTGAGGCGGTTCCATTCGGCTGCGGCGGCCACCAGGGCGTCATCTTTGGTGGTGTAGACATCGCGCAAGGCCTTGGCGTTGCCTTTTTCGCCCGCGTAAACGTAGTGGTTTTTGGCCTTCCTCACGTCTCGCCATGTGGCGCGCACGCCGCTATAGCTGTCGCGGCTGACCATGGACCAGGCATGCTGGTCACCATCACGCCGCCGGATGATGTGATGGGGCATGTCGGCGCCCCCGGCCGTCTTGCCGCCCTGGGTCGGCATGAACAGCAAGCGGTCTTCCTTGATGGTGGCCACGGCGTCATGCAGTTTTCCCAGGCGGGTCAGAAAGTTAGCATCGGACTCATTGGTCTGATCGATGTGCGCCACCTGGCGGCCGGCCAGGCCATCGCCCACCACCGGCTGCAGTTTATTGGCAGTGGCGATTGTCTCGACAATTTGGCCCACGGTCTGGTCATGGAAGCTGCGCTCGGTGCGGGTGCGCAGGGTACCTGTCAGCGTGGCGCTACGCGCCCGCAAGGTAATGACGTCTGGCGCGCCGCGATGGGCGACCTCGTCCACATTGTAGGTGCCCTTGTCCACCAGGCCGCCGTCACGCCATCCCAGCTGCAGACTCAGTACCGCGTCGACCGCAGGGATTTCAAGCAAGCCATCGTGGTCGCTTAGCTCCACATCGAGCTGGTCGGCTTCGTCGCAGCGATGCTCGGTCAGCGTCAGCGACATGAAGCGCGGATTAATGCGCGGGGACAGGTCCTGGCCGTTGATCGCCAGGGCCCAGGCCGCTACATCGTAGGGGGCCAGGCCATTCATAGCAATTTGGACAGGCTGTCGGTGCTGCCCAGGTCGGGCAGCTTCAGGTCACCCAGCAGCTTATCGACCAGATTGTCATCGATGCGCTTGAGCGCAAGCGTGAATTCGATCTTGCGCGCGGATCCATCTGCGCGAAAAATCGAGCGGGTCTCTTGCATTGACTCAATGATGTAGACCCCATGGAAGAATCCGCGACCGTCTATCAGCGTCCAGGCCTTGCCGGTATCCCCCATCGATCGCAGCATCATCAGCCCCGCTTCGCTGCCCATCTGGCCAGGCGCGATCCAGCCGGCCAGGCTGATGGCGTCGTCCCCCTGCCCTACGTATTGGTATGCCGCCCGGGCGCCCACGCGCGAATTGCTGGCGTGGCGCCACGCGGTGGATCGCTCCAGCGATTGGTAGGCGGTGGTGTTGATGCCGAAAATGCACAGGCCCAGAGCCATCATCATGGTGGCCGCCTCCTTATTGTTCGTAGTCGCGCAGCAACGACCGCGTGCGCGCCTGCTTGCGCTGGTCGCGGCGGTCCAGCTCCGCCGCCACGGCCTGGGCAATATCTTGCGCCGGCGCACCGCCGGTGGCGGTAATCTGAATGGTGATGGAATCACCCTGGATGGTGATGCCTGGCGCGGATCTGGCGGCCTGGCCAGCACCAGGTGCTGTCGCCGCGATGGGGGGGCGCGTGTCAAACATGAACGTCGCCGGCATGCGGATCTGGGCTGCCATGGCTGGCGCAGTCATCGCGCCGGCCGCCATCACAGCCGCAGCCAGTGTGTTGGCCGCTTTCATTGCGCCGTTCTGGCCCTGGCCGATGCCGATTGCTGCGCCTTCGCTGATGTTTGCGCCCAGGTCCATGAACACCCGGCTGGGCGACTGGATTCCCAGCTTTTCCTTGAACCAGGTCACTGCGCCGCTGCCGACGTTCACCACAGCATCCTTCACGGCACTGCCCATGCTCTTGATGCCGTCGACAAGGCCACGGATAAGCATCGCGCCAAAGCCCGTGAAGGTTGCCGGAAGATCCACCCCCAGGTAGCTCAGCACACCCTGAAAGGCCTTGTAAAACAGCCCGACCGGCGACCAGTTCAGGATCAGGGCGCCGATGCCGGCAATACCACCGTCGAAGGCGGTTTTGACCTGGTCCCAGAGGCTGGCGAAAAAGGCCTTGATCGGATCCCAGTATTTGTAGATCAAATAGGCCGCTGCCGCGATCGCCGCTATGGCCACTCCGATCGGGTTCATCAGCGCGGCCCGTCCCACGAACATGAGCGCACGCCCCACCATGGGCAATACCGCCCGACCAAGGCTGCCCAGCACGCGCACGAGGCCACCGCCTTTGATGCCGACCGCCGTCATGGCAAAGCGCATCATGGCAAACGGCCCCAGGATGCCGGCAACGGTGACCGCGATGCCGCCCAGCCCCACCATGAGCGCCGCGACCACTGCCGTGACTTTGATGATGGTGGCCACCAGTTCGGGGTTCTTTCGCGCCCATGCCCCCAGCGCGCTGGTCATTGCCGTGATCGTCTGGATCAGCTCGCGGATGGCTGCATTGTTGGTGGTGAAGACCTCAATACTGACGTCGGCCCACGCGCTTTTGAGCAGCTCAAGGTCGCCTCGCGCATTGTCGATAAGTGTCGTTGCATTTTTGGAGGCCTCGCCGTGCGTTTTGTATAGCTCCGCCAGGAATTCCTGCAATTCCCCCGCGCCTGCAGATTTTGTAAGGATCGACAGGGCCTTCATCCCTGTTTCCCCTGCAATACCCTTCCATAGTGTGGCTTGGTCAATTTCAGAGAAGCGCTTGCTTTTTTCGTACATTTCTGCCAGCAGGTCCGTCATGGGGCGCAACTTCCCTGCTGAATCTTCTACAGTGACCCCTAATTTTTCTAACGCGTCGTTAGCCGCTTTGTTGGGAGCCGCCAGGCGGCTGAAGATCCTTTGCAACCCTGTTCCGCCTTGCTCTCCTTGAAGGCCGGCATCACCCAGTTTCCCCAACATCGCCATGGTAGTTTCAAGATCCACCCCCAGCTGTGACGCCATAGGGCCGGCATATTTCATCGCATCGCCCAACATCTGGATATCGGTGTTGGACCTGGTGAAAGTGCCCGTCATGACGTCGGCAACACGTTCCATCTGATCGGCGTTCAAACCCATTCCCGTCAGCACGTTGGAGCTGATGTCAGCGGTGGTGGCCAAGTCCATGTCGCCAGCCAGCGCCATGTTCAGCACACCAGGCATTGCCGCCTTGATGGACTCTGGCGTAAACCCGGCCATGCCGAGAAATGCCTGGCCAGCCGCAGCATCTGTTGATGTGAATGCGGTGGTGGCCCCAAGCTGCCGCGCCTGGTCGCGCAGCATTTGCATTTGTGCACTGCCCTTATCCAGCCGGGTGAGGGCCTGGACTTTGGACATCTGCTTGTCAAAGTCAGCGCCTTCCGCCATGAACCCTGCCATCCCACCCAGCACGCGTTTTCCGCTCGCATATCCAGCCGCGCCGGTGACGGCCAGGTTGGCTGCGGCAGCGGTGGTCTTCTGGTAGCGCTCGCGCGCTTCACCCAGCTTGCGCTGCTGCTGAGCAACCTGGGACAGCTTCGCTTTCTGCTGTTCCAGGGCCTGATTGGTCGATGTGATGCGTTCGCGCAGTTGGCGCTCATCGCTACCCAGCGATTTCGTGGACACGCCTGCCGTGTGCAGCTTGTCGCGCAGTCCCTGCAGCTTCTGCGATTGCTGCTGATGTTCGAGCTTCAGTTTTTTGCTGGCTGCGGTGGCCTGGTTGAACTCCCGGCGCAGCGCGGCGCTGGGCGGGCCGGCCGCCTTCATGCGTTGCGACAGTTCGTTCACTCGGGATTGGGCCTCGCGCATCGCAGACCCAGTCTTGGCCAGGCCTGAAGACAGCTCGCGAAATTGCCCGACCGTCTTCTGTGTGCCCTGCAATGCCTTGAGCTTGTCCTGCAGTTTCTTCAGCGCCACCGCAGACTCTTTGCTGGCGCCGACGGTCTTTTTCAGCGGCCCGCTGAGCTTGTCTTGTAGTGCGGCGACGACTCGCAGCTGCAGGGATCGATCCACCATGTCATTCGTCCGGCTGAGATCGCACGCGGGCGCGTTCGCGCCACTGCATGAGCTCGGTTACGGAAAAGTCGACCATGTCGACGGGGCGCCAGTGGAAGACCAGCGCAAGGTCGGCCATGGCCTCGTCCACCATCACTGGAAGGCCAGCCGATCCTCCTTCTGCAGCAAAAAACCGGCGACCTTGACGCCCAGTGCGACCAGGTCCTCGGGCTCCATGTTGGCGACGTCGGCTTCAGTCAGCGTCGGAGTACTGATGCGCGGCAGCAGCTTCTGCAACGCGTTCACGTCCAGTTGCGAGAGCGCCACAATGGACAGGCCGCGCAGAGCCCCGGCTTTGGGTTTGCGCAAGGTGACGGTCTGGATGATCTGGTTGCCGCGCACAACCGGGGTGTCCAGGTCGACCGTTTCAAGCGCGGGATCTGGCTGCGATTCGGGCGCATAGATGAACGAGTCGGTCGACGCGCCGGGCAGGTTCGTGATCTCGTCGGCGGTGGCGGGGGATTCTTTCGGGGTCATGCTGTCTCCTGCGATGTGCGATAGGTGCCGGTTACGCTTTCCGGCGCCGGGCGAAGCCGGCCGATCCACGGGGAGTTCTTCGGCTGGCTGCTACAGGCCCAGGGCCAGGCGCGTGTCTTCGAGCAGGTCTTTGCCATCGATGACTTTGCGCATGCCGATGACGTCGATCTCGATCAACACTTCGCCGTTGAGGGTGAGCTTGTAGTAGCTGAGTGTGCTGGTGACCTTGGTGCTGGTATCGTCGCCCGCCTTGGCGTTGCCTGAGTCGATCTCGCGGTGGCGACCGCGCACGACGACTTCGTAGGCTTCGATGGATTCCTGATCGTCTGCCTGCAGGGCACCCGCGAAGCGCAGGCCCACGGCATCATGTCGCAGGGCACCAAACTGGCTGAGTACCTGCTTTTCGACGCCGCCGATAGTCCACTCCATTTCCAGCTTTTCCATGCCCAGGTCGATTTCGACCGGCGCGTCCATGCCGCCGCCACGCCATTCTTCCATCTTCGCCGACAGCTTGGGCAAGGTGATTTCGGCCACTTTGCCGATGTAGTTCTGGCCTTCGTTGAACAGGTTGTAATTTTTCAGCTTCTTCGGTAGGGACATGTGAGTCTCCTGTGATCAATCATGACATGACAGCCAGCCAGCCTGGCCATCCGGGATCAAGCGGCCTGGGCTACGCGCTGGGCAAAGTTGACAAGGTAGCGGTCGGTGATGCGCTGCCGGAAGTTCAGATTCTCCAACGGCGGCACAGGCGTGTAGTCATAGTCGATGTAGGCCTTGCCTGATTTCAGGACTTCCTTCGTGTTGGGCTCCGGGTCGAACCAGGCCTGACCATCGATGATGTACCCCAGCGATCGCAGCTCGCGGAACTTGGCGTTGATGCCATCGATAATGTCGCGGATCAGAGACGGGTTCATTGGACCATCTACTGCCCACAGATGCGATTCGGCCATGGTGTCTGCCAGGACTTGCGCGGTCCGGGTGTAGTTTTCGAAGGCAAACAAGCTCTGCGGACCGGCGCACGTGCGTGATCCCCAGAACCGGAAGCCGGTGCGGTTGATCAAAGTGGTGATGTCGACTTCGTTCAGATAGCCCGCATCGGTGTCCGGGTCCTGCAGATCCCAGAACACATCTTTGGTGATGCCAATGGCGCCGTTGATGCCCAGGTTGGAAATGGTTTTATGCCAGCCGATCTCTTCGTCGATCTTGGCGCGCAAGCCCAGCGCAAAAGCGGATGCCGGCGTGTTCTCGGTCGCTTCGCTGGCGACGTTGAAACGCTGCAGCTGGGGCCAGATGAGCATCAGCTCACGCTGCGAGAAGGTCTCCCGAAATGCGGAGGCTTCCTCTTTGGTTTCGCTGGTCAGATCGGACGCGTAGGCAAAGCCGCGGAGCTTCTGCGCCACGACGGCCAATTCTGCAATGACGGCAGCGTTTTCCAGGCCGGGCGCACCGATGATGCGCGGCTTGACGCGCGGACCGCTATTCTGTGCTGCCAGCAGCGCCTGCAGGCCGGTGTATTGCCCCGTTCCATCTGTCGTACCGATGACATTGGCAGTCGTTGCTGCTGCGTCCTCGCCTTCGGCAACGCGCACGACCACCACCAGGGGTGCCGTTTGATCTGAAATCGCTTCGAGCGTCGGGGCCAGCGTACCCAGAAGTCCGGCCTTACCAATGGCCGCTGCGACGTTGGTGAGCAGGACGGGGCGGTCCAGAGGAAAAGTGGTGGCGTCGGCGTCTTCGGCGGTGGCGACCATGCCGATGATGCCGGTGGAGATCGTCCGGATGGGGCGCGTGCCGCCGTCGATTTCTGTGACACGGACACCGTGGTGATAATCAGTAGTCATTGTCGACCTCGGAAAAATTTAACTGATAAAGCGGCTCGCTGTAATGTTGATGCCAGGGCCGTACTCTTTCACCCTGCCCCGGTTTGTCAATGACGTTACCGAAGGCGCGGCGCACTTCTCGCTACGATTCGGGATTGACGATCTGGGCTACGTCGGGGTTGTCGGCCAAAAAGCGCCGCAACTTCTCCACGGGGTCCATGGCCACAGGCAGTACCGGCCGGGTGACCAGCGCCCAGTCCACACCGTTGAATCGAGGCCATTTGTCGTCTGGCCAGGACTCCGGGGGCGGCTGGAACGTCGCGCGCGCAGGTAGCAGGTACACACCTGGCTCCATAGGCGACTCATCAGCGATGGTGGTGCCGGCATATAGGCCGGCGAAGTCTGTCTGGTAGGCGGTCTTCGATGTCATGGTCTGGGCCTAGTATTTGATACACACCAGCAGGGCGACATTGCGCGGCCGTGTCTCGCTGCCGCCGGCGGCCTTCACTGCGACGTCATGCGAGTGTTCGCCGGCAGAATTTATTGAGAGCTGATGCGAGTGTGACCCGGCATTGCCGATGGACACGGAGTGCGAGTGGGCGCCGGCCGGATCTGTGGATTTCCCACTTCCGCCGGCGTAGAACGCGCGATCGTCTCCATCTATAAATCTGCTCTCTGGGCGCACGACTCCCGAGTGCGTGTGTTCGCCAGCCGTGCCGGTGGTTGCGCTGTGAGTATGTTGACCAGCGGCCGTTGCTGTGCCGTTGTGTACGTGTCCCCCCGCTGGGGCGGACGTGGCGTCGTGCGCGTGGCTCTGAATGCCTCCCATCTGCAGGGAGCCAAGCTCGCGCCCCCCATCCACGCCTCGCCCATCGTCCCAGGCACGCAGGAAGTCTCCGCGCAGATCCGGCAGGTTGAATGTCGTGAACCCGTCGCCGTTGCCAAAGCGTTCGCCGATCGCAGCATACAGATCTGCGTACGCGGTGCGACTGATTGCCGCGCCGTTGGCCTTGAGCCAGCCGCTGGGCGCTGTGGTCGTCGCGAAGTAGTCGACTAGGCCCGGCGGTGCCATCTGTCGCGTCTCCTGCTTGCTGAAAACGTTCAGATTGGTACGCGCCGTGGGCGCACTTTCGACATCAGAAAGGTTCTGGGACCGCTCGAGCGGCCTCGGCGCACTGCCCGTGGGCTCATTTTGAGTGCCCAGGATCTTGGTGCCAGAGGGATAGGATTTCCCCAGAATGATACGGGTGTCCGACAGTCCGTCTGGCTGCCATTCGTCAGTAGCGGCGCCGCGATTGATACGCAGCCCGTCTATAAACACCGCCAGGCCTCGATTCGTGACGATCGCCCAATCCACCGCCGTCTGAGCGTCGACCAGGTCCTGGTGTTCTTCGATCATGTCGACTGTCACATTGACGTCGTCGGGGTCGGCCCATTCCGTGTCGCCATCCGCATTGCTTTTTTTGACGAGCATCTGCGCGGTGGTGCCGCCTGGGAAGAGCAATGCGGGCGTGATGTTATTGACGATCCATGTCTGCGTGACTACCGCGACGTTCGGATCGACCATGAGCGTCACCACGTCCGCATTACTGACCATGAATTGCAGCCGCACAATCGTGTCGCTGTACGCGCCTTCGTTTTCTGCGGGCTTGTATGCGTCCGGGATATTGGCCACCACGAACAGGCTACCCTGATCGTCGAAGATCCCGCATTCGCGGATCGTGAAGCCGCCGATTTCCGCAGGCACGACCAGCTCTGCAGTAAAGAGGGTGGCGTCTGCTGGATCCTGGTAGACGCGATTGACGGTCGCCCGGTAGCGCTCGCGCACCAGCTGGGTCTGATCTTCGGCTGGTGTAGTCGGATTGCCGTTGCCATCGCCCACAGCCATGTCGACGAGGTTGATCGGTACGCCGGCCGCCTCAGCGGCGGCCATGCGCTGCAGGCCGTAGAGGGTGTGTATTGCGCGGAATGTCTTCATCACGCAAGCCCCAGATCGGCACGGCGCTGGCGGCCCCAGGCGCGCACCGATTCGACGTAAGCGCCGAATTCCGTCAGCTCGGCCTGCTCGCCAGGCTCGAATGCGTACATGCCAAGCGCGACACCGACGCCGATGCGAGCGAAATATTGCTCATCGGCCGCACTGTATCGCTCGCGGATCTTTTGCTCCATCATCCTGCTGATGACTGCACAATGGGGGCTTGCGGCTTTTATCGACTCACGCAGCTCTGAGGTGAGAGAGACTGGGCTGATCGAAATCTCCGGCGGCTGGGCCGGCAGATCCAGTCCGGCAGGGACTGCGACGTAGGTCACGTCATCGATCGTCGCGATCTCCGTGCAGCCTTCGGGGCATGCCATTTCGATGATCGCCCATGGCGTGGACGCTTTGCGGTAGCTGTAGATAGAGGTCATTGTGATCGTCCTGCAGGTAGTGAATCATGGACGCCCAGGATGCCGTGTGCTGCGCATGCCCCAGGCCCGAAATGATGGAATCCAGCCGGCCACGTTTGGCGGATTTGCGAAATGTGTAGAGGGCGCGCTTGCGCACAAAGCGTCTCGATGACCAGGTGCGATAACCGACGAAATTGGACCCTCTCCGTACGGGCGCGATGATGGCTTTCGAGAGCTCCAGGTGCAGATGCTCACACAGATAATCCATGACGGCCGCGCGATAGTCCACGGCTTGCTCTTTGGTGATGCCAATAAGAATGAAATCGTCGACGTACCTGGCGTAGTGTCCGACCAGCAGCTCGCGCTTGATGTAATGATCCAATGGGTTCAGGTATATCAGCCCAAACAGTTGCGAGAGCAAGTTGCCGATGGGCACGCCCAGCGGGCTGTCGTGCTCGGCAAACAGCATGATGAGTTCGACGGTCTTTTGATCCTTGATTTTTCTCTCGATCAAGGAGCGCAACACGCGCCTGTCCAGGCTGTAGTAGTAGCGCCGGATGTCGAGCTGCAGGTAATAGCTGTCACGCGGGGCACTGCGCAGCGCAGACTGCACATAGTCAGAGGCTGCGTGCGTCCCCTTGCCGGGTCGGCAGGCAAATGATTGATCGATAAACGTCGCGTCGAAGGCTGGCTGGATCGCGCGATATATCGAGTGCTGTACTACACGATCGCGGAAGCTTGGCGCATAAATTACACGGCGCTTGGGCTCGAAAATCTCGAACGTGTGGTACGGGTCTGGACGGTAGGTGCCAGTTTTCAAGGCATCGGCAAGGCCGAGAATGTTTGCCCCCAGGTTACGCTCGAACCGGTAGCAGGAATTTGTGGCCCGCTTGCGCTTGCGGGCGTCCTCGTAGGCCGCCACCAAGGATTCTGGCGCGGCGATTGTGTCGTATAGATTGCCAATGCGTTTCATAAGGTGCGGCCTCGCTGACGTTCGTCGTTGCTACCAGAAAGCGAGATCGCTGCAGATTTTGCACAAGGCCGGAAACCACCTCCCTCATCTCCACCTTCGCGTTGCTGCGTTCGAGGTGCCGTTGAGTCGGCCCGAACGCCCACATTCGTGTTCGAATTCGTCCGGTTGTTGTTCAAGTTGACGCTCCACACCCCGGCGATCGAACCGTTGTTCCAATTGATGCCGGAGATCGGGCAAAGCATATCAAGGTGATTCCCGTAAATCATTCAAGCTCCAGCGTTCATGCGCACGGCATGATGAGAAATCCAACCGCCGATAAGTCGACCGAGCTCGTCAATATGTCGAGACAAGGCCAGATACCGACGTTTGGCCAGAGCGTTAGGCGACGCGTCCGAGCGCGCCCCGTCTTTGAATTCGAAATAGCTCAGCTCGAACGCCAGGCGCACCAGCATGCGTAGCTGTTCATGCCGAATATCAAGATTCGTGAGAGATGTCTTCTTCTGATACCTTTTTTGTGCCTCCACAATAAACCCGTACACGTCGTACATGGCATTGCGGATTTGCAATGCCAGGCCGTATTTTTCATGCTTTGGAAAATGATTCAAGTAGTTATTCATGGTCTTTGCAAACTCGACGAATCGAATATCAAGCCGCGCCTCACTGTGTGTACCCATGCCCTATCGCTACCGCTCAGGGCACAAGATACGAGGCGGCCCGAACGCCCACAGCCGCGTCCGAAAGCGCCCGGGGGTGGTTCAAGTAGACGCCCCACACCCCGGCGAGCGAACCGCTGTTCCAATAGAGGCCGGAGATCGGGCAAAGCTCATTGCGTACATATTGGTAGAACCAATCTTGCCCATATAGGTTCGTTCCAGATGGCGATGTGCCACCAGCGGCTGGGAGGCCTAGGCATGTCTGCAGATAGCCATCTCCGGACACATCAAGGCTCATGACTTGTTCTGCTGCATTTCCAAAGCGCAAACTGAATGAGTTGTTTGGATAGACTGTCGCCAAGTCAAGATCAATGCGTTGCATCGTGTTAGCTACTCCAGCGGCTCCCCAGTGGTCAGTCTCTGCCATATTCCCACCCGTATAGTCAGCGAATTTCCAAGACTGTTTCGTCATATAAAATGCACCGATGGTGGCTGAGCCTCCACTTACATATGGTGTAAACGCGGAACCGTCCGTGCTATCGAGAGATACGGTATTGTCGTCAATGACCGTGAGGCGGAAGATGCGATTATTCATTTCCGTTGTGCCGTCAATGCCAGAGATTTGAATGTAATCACCGGACGCGGACCCGTGGTCTGCAATTGTGAGCACGACAGGATTGGTCAAAGACACACCGGCGATTGGCTTCGACCACGCGATACAGGTCAAGCCGGGCGTGATCTCATACATGTTTCCATTGAGGTCCGCGACACCACAGGGCTGGCCGTTGTGGGTCGTTTTTGCGAGGTTCGATCCGGATCCGGTCAGGGCAGGCATTGATGCGCCACCGGAATCGAAGCCGTCAGAAGTGAAAGTTACGGTGGGATCATTCACGTCACTCAACGCGGTGTTATTTCCTTTCGGGAAATTTTTTACCCGGGCAGGATCGTACCAAGCACAAAATGTGTCCGACGTCGATTCTTGGCCATGTGCTCGGGACAATCTCGCCAGCATGGCGCGTACGTACCTCGGCACAGGAAAATATCGCTGTCCCCTGGTCTTGACTGCTGCGAACGCTCCTGCATAGTAGTTCCATGGGGAGCCGTTCAGGCTTCCAAATGGATTGTGGTATGGGTGGGATGACAATGGCGGCTGCAAAGGTTTGCTGACGGCGATTCCATCGTTATTTGAGCATCCATACTTGTCTACAAAAATCCCCTCTTGGATTTCCCCGCCGTCGATGAAGGTGCGGTCCAATGCATAGCCACGATCAGCCGCATCCTGGATGCTGAAGTATGCAGAAATCGGCTTGATGTCTACCAAGTTTCCGGCGCGCTCTTGATAAAAATGCGCCGGTATCCAGACCTCGATGGCACCGCTCGTGTGGAGATAATTACCGTAATTTGCAGACGATGGATCATTGGTTCCAGGCATCTCGGAATAGTCCGCAGGTAGCGCTGGACAAATGCCGACGCCAAACCCTTGGGTTCCTGGAATGCCGATATCGTTTGCGCGGGCAAGCCACCCAGTTGGAATCCGGCCGCGTGCATCAGCGACGGGGATCATGCCAGGCGCCGGCGTGATAGACGGTTGCGGGCGATTCGCGCCAATATCTTTCAGGATCGTCATGCCGCCCCCGTCACGTCGAATGTCACGCCGGCCACGTCGACCTGCACTTGCAGCTTTTGCACGCCGGTCACGCCGATGCTGCGCAGCACATCGGGCGCGTAGGATTTGCCCGGGTCAAGGCGCTCTCCTGGGATGAGCGTCGAAAGCGTGGTACCGCCGGAGACACGACGCATCTGCACGCGGGCTTGTGCTGAGCCAGTGTTTGCGATGATCAGTGTGGTGATGACCGCGGGCTCTGCGACAAGATCTGTCCAGGCTCCGGGGGTGTATGCGGACAGCGTCCACGTTTGCGCGGCAAGTGCCATGTCAAGCTCCTAACCAGAGGATAAGTGTGTTGTCGGTTGCGGCCGCTTCGGCGCGATCCGCGCTGCCGGTCGCTGCGATTTTTGAGTCATTGGCGGCCTGCGCGTAGCCAGCGGTGGCCTGGCGGTCACCATCAGTGGCTTGTGCCGCATCTTGGGCAGCATCACGAGCCTGCTGGGCCAGCGATCGTGCGGTTTCTGCGGCTGACTGTGCCTGACCTGCGGCCTGGGCAAACCCTGCAGCGGCTTGCGCATCCTGATGCGCTGCGCCTGCGTCTTCCAGAGCGGCTGCGGCAGACCCGTCGGCGGCTTGAGCAGACTCTGCTGCAGCTTGCTCTGATTGACTGGCTGCCTGCGCAGATCCCGCTGCAGCCTGCACAGCAGGGTTGATCAGTGCGTTGGCAGCCGTGGCGGCGTCTTCTGCGGCCGCCTGGGCCGCGCCTGCAGCAGTTTGGGCTGACTCCGCAGCGGCTTGCGCATAGCCGGCGGCTGCCTGGCGGTCTTGTTCGGCTTCGGCTGCGGCCTGCGACGCGGCACCCGCCTGGCCGCTTGCCGTGTCGCGGTAGGACTGCGCCAGGTCGCGCGCAGCCTCGGCCTCTCTGGCTGCGGCCTGCGCTTCGACGGTCGATTCTCCTCGGTCGCCCTTGGGACCAGGCACCTCGACTTCGAGGACCAGGATTTCAGGGGAAGAAATGAATTCCGTACTCATCGAGTCACCTCCGGGTCCAGGATGAACAGGCCTTTGAACGCTCTCCAGGTGTCACCGTCCGGGTAATACAGCTCACAATCAAAGACGCCACGGCGCACTTTGGTAGCGGACACTGCGGCCGACGCCTCTGCATCGATGATCCCCCGGATAGTCCCCGCTGTGCCTCCCAGCGTGAGCGTGCTTGCAGCGGTGGACAGATCCCAGACGATGTCAGAAGCGTTCCACGCGCGACGGAACTGCATGCGCGCCTGACATCCAGATAAATCCACTGGTGGGCCGTCGCGCCCAGCCTTCAGCCGCAAGCCAAATCGGAAGGTTGAGCCTTGATAGATCGTCCACGGGGTGCTGAGTATGCCGATACGCATGTCAAGCTCCCAGCCAGGCAAAGAGCGCCTGTCGCGAGACGGCGGCTTCAGATGGGTAGGTGGCTATGAGTGTCGAGCTTGCGGCACTCACGCGCCGGTACGCATAAGCGGCGATATCTCCCGCACCCTGCACCTGGAACGTCTCTCCATCAGCCACTGAGGCACGGCCAGTGGCTTCGTCTTGATACAGGGTGGAGTCGACCAGCGTCGAATCGCGCGCCGCTTCAGCGCGTGCAGCGTCGGCGGCGACGTTTGTAGAGATCTGGTCAATGGTGTCGGACAGATCTTTCTGGACCTTTGCGAGCGAGCGCACGGGGCCGCCGTCCGTCATGACCACTGTCGTGTCGTCGCCCTGGATGATCTGACGGGCCAGATCGGCGTCGACAGTGAACTGATCGACTTTGTTTGTGAGACTCATGGGGTACTCCAGGATTGCGGCAACACCTCGTGCACAAGCGCATGCAAACCACCCACGGTGCCCTCAACAAGAGCAAAACCAGCGGCTACGCCGGCCATGAGCAAAGACAGGTCAGTGACACCATTGCGCACGACAGTGTCGACGCCAGTCATGCCTGCACCCCCAGATGTCAGCCGCGAACCGGTGATGACGGATGGCTTCACGGCGTCAAGATGCGACCGTAGATTCTTCGTGTCCTCAACTGCCTGCAGAATTTCCTGAAGGGCACCCTGGCTGATGCCGACCTGGTCGGTCGTAAGCAGCAGCTGGTAGGTGTACGGATCGCCTTCAGGCGTTTGGTTGAACCATTCCTGCACACGGATGCCGATGCCGATGGCGCGCAAGGCGTCCTGTACGGCGCCGATGGTGCCTTTCCGGCGGTGCACAGAGATGGAGCGCTTAATGACATCACGCTTTTGCTCTGGGCTCCAGCTATCGTTCCATTGATCGACGCTGTAAGCCCAGGCAAGCCACGGCAGATGTGATGGTGGGCACGTGTCCGCGTTCCATACGTCACGCACTGGCACCGGCACACGGTCCGACATCGACATGGCCAGAGACAAGGCGCGCTCGAGGGCAGTCGCATTCGGTGGCAGTAGCGTCTTAGACATTGGTTCCTTCCGCCACGGTGATTGTGATGTCCGTGCAGTAGGCTGCCTGGCCATCCGATATCTCGACATCAGCAGATGGAGATGTGAGGGTCACGTTCTGCACCATGCCCGGCAGATGAATGGCCTGAAAAATCCCAGATCGCGCGACGTCATATCCAATGCGATGCATGCTGCCGACATATTTCTGGACCGCCGCAGTGGCCGCAGCGACGACGACGTCGGCGGCGGGGCCTGGGAAGAGCACGAGCTCCGCAGTTACGGCATACGTGACAATGCTGGCCGACTGCACGATGAGCTGATCTGTCATCGGGCGCACGTCACGCGCATTCAACGCCGCGGACACAGTCGAAAGGAGCTCGGCGCTCGCGGTGCCGTCCCCTGTGCGCGAGAGTACGTAGACATTGACGCGCCCCGGAGTCGTGCTGATGGCATCAACGTCCTTGACATTGCCGTCAGCCGACAGGCCGTGGTATTCATAACTGCCCTGACTGCCGGCTGTCGTATAGCCTTCCAGAGACAGGGGAATCCGTGCGCGGTATTCCTCGTCTGGCTCATAGACGTCCAGCACTGGGGGGATGGCCTGGGGGTTGCCTGCTTGAATCAGCAAGCGCTCTACGTTGTAGTTGGCACCGATCTGGTCCAAGTCAGCACCAGACGCAAAAGCCAGCATGACGCCGCGTGCCGCATCATTGACCCGGGCGCGCAGCACGAGCTCACGGTACGCATTCTCTTGTAACAGGATCGTCATCGGCTCTGACTCGAGCTCCAGAGTGGCCTCATATTCTGCGCGTTGCGCCTCTGGGACAGCACCGAGCAAAGTCGCTGTGCGGTCAGACAGAATCTGCTCGAAGCTGAGCGCGTCGACGATGGTGGGCGACGGCAACAGCGACAGATCGATGGGCTGGTTGGATTTGCTCATATCAGGCCGCCCGTCTGGTAAAAGGTGCCACGCTGACGGACACAGGCCCTGTCTCGCGCCCGAAAATCGCAATACCGTCGATTTCAAGCGTCGATTTACCGGGGACAGCGCTATTGACGGCCAAGCGCACACGGGTGATGCGGAACCGCGGCTCGTAGGCAATGAGCGCCGATGCGGTGGCTGCGTACAACAAGAGCGCCAGATGCTCTGTCATGGGGTGGTCGATCAGCTCAGGCAACAGGCTGCCGAACGGGCGTCGCTCGATGCGGGACCCGATCGGTGTCGTGAGGATCTTGTTGATGGATTGGCGCAGGTGCGCGATCTGGTCGATAGCGCGGCCGGTCGCGGCGTGCATCCCGATGCTCATACGGGTTCCCCGGTCTGGTCGCCACCCAACTGGACGCCACTGTGCACGTGCAAATGCAGCACCACGCCGTTGGATGACAGGTCACCGCCGACATGGGTAATCGGCCCAGTAATAGCTGTCGCTCCACTGCCGCCACCATCGCCGGTCATGCCAGCCAGGTAGGTGAGCAAGCCCTCGATAGTGTGCTTGCCGGTGGATGTGGCTTGATCGGCATCGAGCACGACCGACGGAGCCCGCAAGGTGATGGATTCAGATGCCTCGATCACCATTGTCTTGATGCCCGCGACGGACATGGCGCCGACGCCGTGGTCATATCTCATGCGGGCGGCATCTGGGTATTCGTACTCGGTGATCTCATCGGACTCACTGATCTGTGGATGGTCGTCACTATTGACGGCACACAATGCCACTGCGCCGGCCAGGTCACCGCCTGGGGCAAAGATCAGCACTTGTTCGCCGACAGTCGGTGGATTCCAGCTACGGCTGGCACCCGCTCTTGTCTCTGCCCATGGCATCCAATTGGTCAAGAGGTCGCCTGTCTCGACGCGCACGCGTGCGGGCGCGCTGTGATTGATCTGGGCAATGGTGCCCAGGCGGATCACGTTTTGCAGCAGACGGTACAGGTCATCATTCATGGCGGCTATAGTGACAAGCGCCGGCCACAATTTCCGCTGTCAGGCATTTGGTAAGCGGGACTACGAACCGATCTGATCGCCAGCAAGGTGGCCCAGGTAGGCATCGATCAAGGCGGCTAGGTCCTGATCGGCAAACCCCAGCAAGCCTCGAGCGGGAGTCACAAACGTGTGCCCGCGGAACCGATGTTTGGATCCGTACTGATGGCGTGATGCGATCAGGGCTGACCGGCCAGTGAATCCGACCAGCATCTCGCTGTCACTCACGCTGATTTTCAGGTGCCGTAACGTGCGCAGCTTGACGAACATTTTTTTGCGTCGGATATGGCCTTTCTTGGCGCGCATTTGTGTGCGCGGTGCGTAAGTCGAGCCATCCGGATTCTTCTGCTGAGCGATCCGGTCGCTTTGCGCGCGTCGCAAGGTGTAGGCCACGGAGCGGTTTACCTTGCGCAGCTGTGCGGGTGTGAGCCTGGACAGCAGCAACCCCAACCAGTCCTGCAACTCGTGAGCGTCCAGGCTATCTGTCATACCGGAAGTCCGTGGGCAGCCAGCCGGGGATTTCGTAGGTCCCGCTTGTCTCGCCTGTCGTGCGGTCAACCACTTCAATCGTCACTGAGGACGCTGGGAATTGCGGATGCGTCGGCGCACGTGCGTGATGTGCAGCGAACCGTCCAGGGCCGCTTTCGGTCACGATGACGCGTTCTGTCAGGTCTACTTTCAACGACAAGTCCAGAGTCTCCTGGTTCAGCATCTCGACCTCGAATCGGATCAGGGCGTCAGCCAGGTCCGGGTTCTCAAATAGCTCCGGCTGCTGGGTCCGCAGATATGCGAGAATGGGCAAGATGATGCGATCAGCATGATGCGGATAGTCCTGGACGATGACATTCAGGGTGTATCGATACTCGTAAGACAGCCCCGCCACGCCGCGACAGGCAATCTGGCCGGCGTCCAGAAAGATCACCAGCTTGTCCGGGTCATTTGCCAAATCAGGATTGGCTGTTTCTATGGCAGCGCGCAGCTCAGCGGGTTTCAGCATGGTCGTCGCTCTGGCAGTTGTAGATCATATCCACCTGGGCGGCACACATAGCCCAATCAGCCTGGGCTTGTTCCAGAGCCAGGTTCAGCTCGCCGTTCGTGCGGGGCGATGTCGCCGTCAGCGTGCAGCGGATCACTTTCGGGCACTGCTGCACCGTAAGCGTCGGCACCGACAAACGTCGGGTGCTCGCGCAGCCGGACAATACCAGCAGGCAAAGGACGATCAGCCCAATCGCGGATTTCTTTGACATCAGATTGCAACCTCCGGATGTCAGCCTGGCGGCGCGACAGAGTCGCTGCGACACGCTGATTTTTCACAAGCAGATCTTTCATCAGCACACCTTGCTTTTCGCCTATGGTCACCAGGGTCTGGATATTTTCAGTAGCCTGCAGGATGAGCGCCCGCTGACCCTCGATCACCTGGCGCTGCAAGCCTACCTGCCGCCACAATGACCATAAGACAGCAGCCAGGACAGCAGCCGCCAAATACGGAGCGGCGCGGGCGAACAAGGCGACGGCAGCATTCATACCCCCGCCTGGTTGTTGTACCTGGCGTAGGCGCGCGCCAGCTTCACGTCATACAAGTTGTCTTCGTAGGCTGGGCCGTTGTAAATCCTGGCAAAGGCGGCCCATTTGCGGCCTGACATCGCCTTGTGCAAGTTGGGGTCGGCCAGGATAAAACGCACGAACATATCAAGCTGCTGGCCTTCTGACTTCTGGGCAGCCGCCACCATGGCCTGGACACTGTCGTAGCCCAGCAGGCGCCAGTGAAACCCCATGATCTGGAAAGCGCCCCAGCTGGCGGACTCATAGGCAGCCGGCTCGCAAATTTGGCGGGCGACGGACAGGCGCGTGTATTCGGATACGCCGCCCGCGTAGCCGCCGCGCTGCTGGTTGACAATGCCGGGAAATTTTCGGGACAGTGGCGCGGGATCGATATCATGTGCCTTCAGTTGGCGCCAGAAAATATGACGCTCGAAGAGGATCCTGGGCGCGCCCGGCTTCACAAAGCCGCTGCCCGCGCTTTCGACTTCGTTGACGGCCATCACACTGGCCAGATCCACGCTCAATTTTCCGGCGGCGGCCTCAAGATCGGACTGGCGCAGCAGCGTCCCGGTTTCCTGGCCACGCAATGCGGCGTCTGTCTTTGGTCCGTAGATGCCATCTACCACCAGGTGGGCACGCCGCTGCACCTGGCGCACAGCCGCGACAGTTTTATCGTCGTAGACATGCGTCTGATCGACCTTATAGCCCACCGTAAACAGGCGGCGCTGCAGGTCGCTGACAGCCGCTCCGATATCCCCGAGACGCAAACTCATGGCTCTTCCTCACGGTCCACACGACCGAAGTATTTTTCCTGATAGGCTTCAATGACTTTTGAGCCCCCCCAGCCAGCGATTGTGACAAGTGCGAGCTGCAAAAAAACGTTGGCATCCGCGGCCCTGGACAGGGAGTAGGCAACGACGCCGGCGACCAGGCCGACGCCAATCCCTGACGCCAGCTCGAGACCAAAGTGATCAACAGCAATCTCCTGCTTTTTCAGACGAAACGCGAGGTTCGCCACAGCGGCGCACACTGCAGACATGAGATTGATGGCCGCATCGACCAGGAGGTTGCCATCATTCAGGCTTTGCCAGAGCGTAATCTGGGATGCATAGACGGAAGCGTGGACCGCATAGCAGCACAGGACGATGAGAATTTCTTTGGCTCGGCAGCGCATCAGCGTCCCCCACGGTTGCATCGATTACTGATCATGGCATCACGCAGGCAGAACAGCAGGCCAGCCAGGGCAAGCATGATGTAATAGGCGTAGACAACCGGGTGCACCGGTCGCATATCGTGCGACACGGATATCAGCGTCAGGTAGTAGCAAAAGGCCGGTGGCAGAAACATTAGGTGCCGCCATCGATGGAAAATCTTCATGGGCCAGGCGCACGTCGTGCAGTCCAGCCGAGTGCAGTAACGCAGAATGCCAAGCACACCATCCACGATCAGCAAAGACCCGGCGATCAACAGGCAGCCTATGATGGCAGCGGCCCATGGGTGGTGCTCGATGGCCACGTAAAAAATGCTGTTCGACACACACAGGCCGAACAAGCCTTGATAAGCGGTGACCAGGCCGTAGAAAATACGCACGGGCCAGTCGGCTGAGGCGGGCAAGCTCAGGTGCGGTGTGCGATCCTTCAGTCCCATAGTTTCACCATTTTCTTTGTGCTACTTGGGCCAGGCGCCTCGGGCAGAGCGATGACAGTCCCTGTGGGCAACACGACCCCAAGATCTGCCAGGCCACTGTTTGCGGCGAACGTCTGTTCGACCACACCTGCGGTCGCGCCCATGTAGCGCCAGCACACTGTATCGACCGTGTCGCCCTGGATGGATCGAACAATCATCACATCAGCTCCACGGTCAGGCGCGGGCGACCAAGCAGCTCAGATACTGCCCAACGCTCATAGCGACGCGCGTCAGCTGCCGCGTCATACATTTCTTCGCCTCGTCGGTCCCCGGATGCCGTCGAGTCAAAATCTCGATACCGCTCGATCAATTCGGCTTTGGCGTGGAAATAGACAGCACGCAGGTACAGATTTGCGGCGCGAGGGTCCACCAATTCATCAATCCCCTCTGCCTGGCGCGCGTCGCGCCAGGCCTGCAGCTCACGATTGATACTGTAGGTGGCGGTCTGCAGTGCTTCGAATAACCTGATGTCTGTCACTGTGCCGTTGATGCGCACGATCTCCCTGGCCTGTATGGCATCGATATCTGGCCACCAGCTCTGCTCGATCTCCAGCACTTCAGGCGGGTCGATCGATGCGGATCGCGGTACCGATGATGGAGTAGCGAAGGACATGTCGGTCTCTCGGTAGAGGCGGTGGGCGGGGCCGCAGGCCAGGAGGAGACAGTCCAGCCTTTGGCCCCGCGCCGCCTGGCGCGGAGGGCGCTCAGTTAGGGGCTTTCGCCTCGTGTTCTTTCAGCAGCTTGGTCACTTCTGCCAGGTCGCGTTTGCACCCGGCCGCAGAATGCAATTCCAGCGCACGGCTGAATTCATGCACGGCGTCGGCATACCGCTTAGCAGTCTTGTATTGCACTCCCAGCGCCTTGTGCAGCTTGGCGCGGGCCTGGTCCGGCATGTCGTGATCAGCGGTCAGCGTCTTCAGACGCTCCAGTACCTCGATGCTGAAGCTTTCCGCGCGGCGATGGGCCTCCAGTGCGGCGCCAGAGATTTCATCGACCAACGCTGTAGCGACGTCCCGTTCATACTGGTCTGGCAGGGTCAGCTTATGGTTCAGTACGTACTGGGCAATATCCAAAGCGCGGTCGTATTCTCCGACATCAATCTGCCAGATCATGACCGTGGTCAAGACATCATCTTGCGCGCCGCGTCCGCCTTCCAGCACGCCCGTGATCCAGTCGCGATATTCAGGCAGGATTTCGCGCTTGACATCAATCTTGCGTTCGAGCGACTGGACCTCCCGCAGGCGGCGGCGGTCAGCATCCAGCTTTGCGAGCATCAGCTCATAAGCACTGGATCCAGCAAGGGTCTGTCCAGGGCCAGCGGAGGCCGCCGCGGCTCGGGCACGCACCTGGTTGTAGCGCCGTTCTGCGGGGGTTGCCATGTCGGTCTCCTTACGCGGCTAGATCGATATTTTCAGCAAACGCCGTGCAGCCGTAGTCCTCGACCACGAAAGCGTCATTCGAGGACTGATAGGTTTCTATGCGGTCGCGCTTTGGCGCGTCGATTACCGCGCGGCGCTGGGCGCCACGCTGGTAATACACCGACAGATTGTCCAGACGCGTCACCAGGACGGAATTCGCCGGGAAGTACGGCACACGAGCCGCTTGCAGGCCTCCCAGCCGCTTCTGGCTGATAATCACATCGGCCGCCAGAGTGTCAGTTGGCTTCTGGGTCTTGTCATTGACCAGCGGGAAATATTTATCCCCCAACAGCTTCCGACCGCACACCGCTACCAGGCGCGTATCGTCCTGGTACCACGGATCCACCATGCTATTGACCAGGTCGTACACAAGCGCGTCCAGAGTCTTGTATTCATCTTCTGCGGCGCCGATGCCCAGCTTGAAAACGCCTGTGCCCTCACCGGTTTCGGTACCCTTCATCCAGCGCTCTGGCGATTTTGTGCGAATCTTCTGCAGCCAGCCGATGTTGACGTCCTGCAGCAACGCATTGGCACCCAGGTTCGATGTATCCGCGCGACTGGTGCCATTGAATCCGATCATGATCCGATCCAATGCGATGCGCTGGATGATCATGCCAGCCAGACGATTCTGGAAATCAGGAAATTTTGCCCAGGCGTCGAGCGTGGCGTAGCGGATATGGGTGTCATAATTCGTCTGCTCGCACCGATATCTGCTGTCATCGAGGGTGGCAATGTCGCGTGTCGTGCGATCAGCGCTGCCACCGCCCTCGGTCTTCTGCGTGCTGGCCACTGGTCCGGACACGCCAAGGCCGATTTTTTCACCCTCTTGCTCATCCACACCGAAAATATTGATGCTCTGCAGGAACTGACTGGATTCCTGCACTTTATTTTCCAGCGTCTGCTGCACACTGGGTTCGGCGGTGAATTTGCTCGCCACGTCGGTGACTGCCACGCCATTCAGCTCGGCGATGCGCTGCATGTAGGCGTTGTACTGGACTCGGGTTTCTTTACGCATCAGGCGCTCCGGTGATGATAGGTATTGGCGAAAATCAGCAGTCGGTCAAGACTTGGCCGGTGCCGCCCGTGGCGGGGCGGCGCTGGCTATTAGGACTGGCATCCTGTTTGCTCAGGCGTTCCTGCAGTTCGGTGAATTGCGTACGCAGGCCGTCCAGCTGCTGAGCCAGGTCCTGCGCACGATGAGCACTATCAGCAAAAGCTTGAAGCCGTGCCTCCAGTTGAGAAATGTGCTCCACGATGACTTCCATGGCTTGCCCATAATCTTCGTGCGCAACTTGTGATTGCCTGTCCTGGTCTTTGGTTTTGGTGAACAGTTGACGCACACGCTCAGCCAGGCTGGGGCGTTCCTGTTCTTCCTCGAACTCGAAGCTGACCTCTTGAGATGCGGAAAAGAGGTTGTCAGCATCCTGTTTGCGGCCAGCCAGCGGCGTGGCAGACGGATTCTTTGCGGCGAATTCCAGCATCTCAGTGCCCAGCGACGCCGGGGAATCCGTCACCGCGAGCCCCATCAAATAGGCCTTGCCGGTTTTCGCGAAGTTGGACGCGACTTCCATGCTGGTGTAAAGCTTTTGCTTGGCCCTGTTCAGGGATATCAAGGCCGGCAATGGCTCGATCTGAGCGTACAGCGCGAGCTTTCCGCCTTCGATCTTGCGGGCCTCCAGAGCAGTGACGTCACCATAAGCACCGAAAGGTCCGTCAGGGGCATAGCTGCGAATATGCTCCATCCACACTCGAGCTGCATACTTGGAGCGGTCGTACGTGTCAGCCATTTGCTGAATCCAGTCGCGCTCGATGACGCGCCCATCGGTCGTGTCACCCTCGGTGGCGACGCAAAAGAATTTTGATTTCAAAGCCATGGCGTTCCCTGGTGGTGGGTCGGTTGAGATGCGATTGCCCGTCATGGTCGGTCAATGACACGCAAGGCGTAAAGGCTCTGCTGTTTGTAGTGCTGATTACCGAAATCTATACAGTGCCACCAAGGATAGGTAAAACCTATCCTGCTGGCATGTTCGCTCCACCGACGATCCACGACAACCGGCGCCTTGCCAAGTACCTGTACTGGCAAGGCTGGGCGGTCACTGAGCTGTCAAAATACCTGGGCGAAGCGCGCACGACTGTGCAGAGCTGGAAGTCCCGGGACGGCTGGGATCGCGCGCCGGCCATCGAGCGCGTCGAATCCACATTGGAGGCACGTCTGGTACAGCTGATCGCAAAAGATGACAAATCGGGGCACGATTTCAAAGAAATCGACCTTCTTGGGCGCCAGATCGAGCGGCTGGCGCGAGTCAGGCGATATGAGTCCGGCGGCTGCGAAAGCGATTTGAATCCAAAGATTGCGTCGAGGTACCCAGGAAGCGGCAGAAAGCCAGCAAAAAACGAGCTGGACGAAACGCAAATAGCCGCGCTGAAGGCCGCATTCATGGACTCGCTGTTTGAGTACCAGAAAGGATGGCAGGCGGCTGGATCAGAGCGCACTCGGATGATCCTGAAGTCCCGCCAGATCGGGGCAACTTGGCATTTTGCGCGCGAAGCTCTGATCGACGCGATCACCACTGGGCGCAACCAGATTTTTTTATCCGCGTCGAAAGCGCAGGCTCACGTCTTTAAGCAATACATCTTGCAATTCGTAGCCGAAGTGACCGACGTGCGCCTGGCTGGTGACCCGATCGTGCTGGCAAATGGCGCCACCCTCTATTTCCTTGGGTCCAATGCCCGTACCGCTCAGGGGTACCACGGGAATTTTTACTTCGATGAATTTTTCTGGGCGCAGAATTTCCTGGAGCTGAACAAAGTCGCCAGTGGCATGGCACTGCATAAAAAATGGCGTAAAACCTACTTGTCCACACCATCCAGCATGGCTCATGAGGCCTACCCGCTGTGGACCGGTACGCTGTTCAACCGTCGCCGCCCAAAAGAGCAACAGATCAACCTTGATGTGAGCCACATGGCATTGGCTGGCGGTCGGCGCTGTGAAGACAAGATCTGGCGGCAGATCGTGACCATAGAAGACGCTGAGATGGGTGGGTGCGATCTGTTCGATCTCGATGAACTGCGATTCGAATACAGTCCAGATCAGTACGACAACCTGCTGATGTGCCAGTTTGTGGATGACACGAAGTCGATATTCCCGCTCGCACTGCTGCAGCGGTGCATGGTCGATTCGTGGGATCTGTGGCAAGACGTCAAGCCGCACACCAGGAGACCTTTCGGCGATCGCCCGGTCTGGATAGGATACGACCCATCCGATACAGGTGACTCAGCCGGATGTGTGGTAATTGCCCCGCCAGCCGTGCGGGGCGGCCCTTTTCGCGCGCTGGAACGCCACCAGTTTCGCGGAATGGACTTCGAGGCGCAGGCTAAAGAAATCCACAAATTGACAGAAAAATACAACGTTACGCACATTGGAATAGACACCACGGGCGTCGGGCAAGGCGTCTATCAGCTGGTGAAGCAGTTCTATCCAGGTGCGGTGTCGATCAATTATTCCGTCGAGGTCAAAACCCGCATGGTCCTGAAAGCGTTGAATGTCATGGGTAATGGGCGATTCCAATTCGATGCGGGATGGGTCGACCTGGCGCAATCATTCATGGCCATAAAAAAGACCATCACACCAAGCGGACGTCACACCACCTATCAATCTGGGCGTAGCGAAGAGATCGGACATGCGGACCTGGCCTGGGCCTGCATGCACGCACTGGACCACGAGCCGCTGGAAGGTGGCACCGCGCAAAACACTTCCATCCTGGAGATCAGCTGATGAGCGATATTGAAGCATTCACGTTCGGCGACCCCGAATCCGTATTAGACCGTAATCTGCTGGATTACGTTCAGGCGCTGGACATGGGGAAGTGGTACTCCCCACCCATCAGCCTGGACGGACTGGCCAAATCATTTCGCGCCAGCCCGCACCACTCATCTGCGATCTACGTCAAGCGCAACATTCTCGCGGCCACATTTATTCCGCATCCACTGCTTTCAACCCAATCTTTCAGCCGCTGGGCCCTGGACTACCTGGTGATGGGCAACGCCTATTTGGAGCGGCGCAACAATCGTTTGGGCAGCGCGCTGCGGCTCGAGCCGATGCTCGCGAAGTACACGAGACGTGACAGCCGGGACTTGGACCGCTACTGGTTCATCCCAGGGTGGCAACAAGAGGCTCTGCTTGACGCCGGAACTGTCTTCCATCTGATGGAGCCAGACATAAATCAGGAAATATACGGAGTGCCAGAGTATGTCGGAGCGCTGAATTCTGCCTGGCTGAATGAGGCTGCCACTTTGTTTCGCAGGCGCTACTACAAGAACGGTTCCCACGCCGGGTACATCCTGTACATGACAGATTCGTCACACGACACCGACGATATCGACACGCTGCGCACTGCGGTCAAAGGGAGTAAGGGTCCCGGAAATTTTCGCAATCTTTTCATGTACGCCCCTAACGGCAAAAAGGACGGCATCCAGGTCATCCCACTATCCGAGGTCGCAGCAAAGGATGAATTTTTCAACATTAAAAATGTAACACGCGACGATCTACTGGCCGCACATCGTGTGCCTCCGCAGCTACTCGGCGTAGTCCCAAGCAATACAGGTGGCTTCGGTGCGGTCCTGCCGGCAGCACAGGTCTTTGTGACCAACGAACTGAAGCCACTACAAAGCCGCTTCACAGAAGTCAATGCATGGATCGGCGAAGAGGTCGTCAGCTTCAAGCCGTATGAGCTCGAGGGGCAATCCCCAACACCCGGCCCCTGACACAAGCCACAACCAACAAACAACCCAACAGACCGCCTCAGGGCGGTTTTTTGTGTCTACGCGCGATCCGTGATGTCTGAATAGGCCGCGGAACACCGGCCAGCAGGCGACGAGCGTCAGCATCTCGTCTGCGCGGTCCCCTCCACACCCGCGGCGCTTGGGTAATGGAAGCAATTTGACTCAAGGCCAAAGATGCGGCCGCGGCGTACTCACAACAAAAGATGGTGGGGGGTCTTCGGAAAACCGTAACCTCTGTAATGATGGACGAAAACAGCTTGTAAGTATCTGATTTATAAAAGGTTCACTGGTTACAGTCAGACTGTAATTTACCGTAACCTAAACCGTAATCTTTTTGCAAGTCGTTGATTTATATGAGCACCGACCTTTTGAAAAGTGACAGTCCAAGAGTGTAATCAGATTACAGTTTAGTTACGGTAAAGGTTACACTATTTGAAAACATCAAAAAGCGCATGGATAAAGGCTTTCCGTGGTTTTGTCGGTGCAGATTACAGAAGTTACGGTTTTCCGAAGACCCCCCACCATCTTTTTCTTGTCAGCAAAACGGCTGTCTCTATGTACAGCATTGTCCGTGTAATTTCCTGTCTGCCTGGCAGACATCACTGACGCGCATTGATGCGACCACACGCAAAAACCGACCGCGTGGGCCGGTGATTTTCTTGTTGCTGATGCTTGTTCAGGCCAGGCGTACGCGTATCGGCGTGTCTGCTTGGGCGATCGATGATAGATAAAGGTGGATGCACGTCCCCGCAACCACCTTTGAAAACAGGCCGAATTCCCATGGGATCCGGCCTGTTTTGCGTCCAGCCCTGCTCACGGCGAAGCGCTTGCCGGGCACGGCCACCCGGGACTGAAGGCGCTTGGCCGTTCAGTGTTGGGCCAGGCTGACCGACCAACCCCCGGAACCATCCCGCTGGGTCACAAGCAGATCGTAGGCCTTCAACATCTCGAGCAAGCCCGAATGACCGTATGTCTTCGGAGAAAACGCGGGGTCGGTGCGCTTCAGGTACTGCCCCAGTTGACCCAGATGCACCTTTCCGTCTGAAGTTTCGCTAGCCAGCAGGGATACTGCCTTCACCACAAAGATGGGGCGCTGCTTGGCGCGAGGCTTGCCGGAATCGGTGTCGGCTTCCCGGGTCTTTCCGTTCGATTCGGCCCGATCCGCCTGCTGGTCAGGCGCGGCTGATTCCTCTTCGCTGTCCCACTCGAAGAATTGATCACTGGCATTGCGCAAGGCGCTGGGTGATTTGGCTTCACCCACGATGTAAACCTTGGCGTTGCGTTCGCGCAACTTGCGACACAGATAGGCAAAATCCGAATCGCTGGTCACCAGACAGAATATGTCGGTACGCTCGTCGAACAAGGCCTCGAGAGCGTCCAGGGCCAGGGCAAGATCAGAGGTATTTTTGCCAGACGCGTACTGATACTGAAGGCATGGCGTGAAAGCCAGTCGCACCAGCGCTTCCTGCCATTTATTGGCCAACGTCGTCTGGTTGCCATACCCTCGCCTGAGCACGACCCGCCCGAACTGGGCAGCCATCAGCAAGGCATACTCGAGAATATTGGGTGATACATTGTCGCAATCGACCAGAATCGCGACACGCGGTTCTGGATTGGGCGGGGTGGAACTCAAACGGATGGCTCCCGAGTAGGCGTTTTCGGACGTGGTCAGGTTGCGCGTCACGGTCAAACACAGGCCAATCGGGTGGTCGCCGGACGCCACGCACCTACGTGTGTACAGCAAGAGCGTACAACAGCTCGCAGGAATTGGGTCGGAATTTCGTGCCGTCCGAGGTTCCGGGTCGATTCTCGACACCGATCGATCGAACAGAAGCCACTGACCTTGGTAGTATGGTGCAGTTCGAGGCTGCGGCTGACGTCCTGCGGCCCAATGCCCGGACGTGTCCCATGAGAGCCCGTGCAGTGAATCGTCTGCGATCCCTTGGTCTTGCGTTTACCTGCAGCCTGCTGGCGGCGTGCACCAGCGTGCCGCCCATCGGGATGCCTGGCGCGCGCTACGTGCCGTCGCCCAATTTCGATGCCCGGCGGCCCAACCTGGTGGTGCTCCACCACACCAGCGACGCGACCCTGAACGCAGCGCTGAAGACCCTGACATCCCCGGCGCGCCAAGTCAGTGCCCACTACCTGATCGGCCGCGACGGGCGCATCGTGCAGCTGGTCGATGAACGCCAGCGCGCCTGGCATGCCGGCGTGTCCTGGTGGGGCGGATTCACCGACATCAATTCGGCATCGATCGGCATCGAGCTGGACAACACCGGCCACGAGCCCTTCCCCGATGCGCAGATCGACGCCCTGCTGAGGCTGCTTGGCAACCTGCGCGACCGTTATCGGATTCCCGTGGCGAACTATGTGGGCCACGCGGACGTCGCCCCGGGGCGCAAGGTGGATCCAAGCGCGTGGTTCCCCTGGGAACGGCTCGCCCGGCAGGGCTTCGGCCTGTGGTGCGATCCGCCCTGGCCCCCGGCCCCGGTGGGCTTCGACCTGAGCCTGGCGCTGACGGCGTTGGGCTACGACCCGGCGACACCGGACGCGTCGCGCTCGGCCTTCCTGCTGCATTTCGCCCACGCAGCGCCCCTGGATGCCCACCAGCAGCAGGCGCTGGCCGCATGTCTTGTGCGGGAACAGGCGCTGGCCATGCCAGCGCGCTGAACTTCTGCCCCGATCGCGGGTCCAACCATTCAGAGTCGGATATTTCGAAGTCGGGCTGTCGCCCCACACACCCATTCGCACACGGCCGGTGTCGGCAGACAACCCCGCACGTCGTCTGGAGGAGAGTCGTGGCCGATCACAACAAGGATGCAGAGCGTCATCGTTCCGAATTCGTCGATTCGCTGGCGGACTATTCACGCAAGCAACAGGCGCAGCGATGGGAGGGCAGCTTCAACGATTATCTGCGTGACATCGTCGCCGCGGACCCGGCCCGGGCGGCCCGGTCCAGCCATCAGTACATCTGGGACATGATCTGCTGGCGCGGCGTCGAGCCCTCGAAGCCCGGCAGCAGCGTCACCCGCTACAAACTGTTTGACGAGGAGCTGTTCGGCATCGACCAGGCGCTGGAGCGGGTCGCCAATTACTTCAAGGCGGCCAGCGAAGGCTCCGAAGTCGGCCGGCGGCTGCTGCTCTTGCTGGGGCCGCCATCCGGTGGCAAGTCCAGTCTGGTCACCCTGCTCAAGCGCGGCCTCGAGGCCTATAGCCGCACCGAGGAAGGGGCGCTGTATGCCATTCAGGAAAGCCCGATCCACGAATCGCCCCTGCTGTTGATCCCGCACGCCAAGCACGCCGAGTTCAAGGACTCTTACGGGGTCGAGATTCGGGGCGAATTGTCACCCTTCACCCGCGCCCTGCTGGATGAAAAATATCATGGCGACTTTTCCAGCGTGCCGGTGCACCGCATCTTCATCGACGAAGCCGCACGCAGCGCGGTCGGCACCTACGCGCCACACGATCCCACCACTGCCGACATTGCCGACCTGGTCGGCTCGGTCGACCTGTCCAAGGTAGCCGACTATGGCGACGAAGGCGATCCGCGTGCCTGGTCGTGGTCCGGGGCGGTCTATGCCGGCAACCGCGGGCTGCTGGAGATGATCGAGATCCTCAAGGTCAAGCGCGAATTCCTGTACCTGCTCTTGACCCTGACTCAGGAACAACTGGTCAAGGTCTCCCGTTTTCCCCTCATCTACATCGACGAAACCATTGTGGCGCATACCAATATGGCCGAGTTTCGCCGCTTCCTGCAGGAAAAGGAAAACGAGGCACTGCTCGATCGCATGGTCATCGTGCAGGTGCCCTACACCCTGAGCTATACCGATGAATCGCGCATTTACCACAAGCTGACCTCGAGCACGCCCTCCTTCCGGCAGGTGCACCTGGATCCGCATGCGCTGCCGGTGGCGGCCGTGTTCGCGATCCTCACGCGGCTGAAGCCCTCCGAACGCCAGGATCTGGATCTCAGCAAGAAACTGCGCATCCACGCCCATGAGGCGGTCGAGGGGATATCCGACGCCGAGGCCGAGCGCATCATCCGCGAACAGCCCGATGAAGGCATGGACGGCGTGTCGCCGCGCTTCATCGTCAATGCCCTGGCCGGTGCGATCAGCCAGTCCGAAAGCAAGAGCCTGACGGCCATGGAAGTCATGCTGGCACTGAAGGATGCGATTGAATCCGACGCGCGCATGGATGCCAAGCTGAAGAAGCAATGGACCGACTTCCTGGTGACCACGCGCAAGGAATTCTACAATCGCTGGGTCAAGGAAGACGTGCACAAGGCCCTGTTCGTGTCCTTCCAGGACGAGGCGCAGGAACTCCTCGACAAATACCTGGACGAGGTCGAGGCGGTCCTGGAGAACCGCAAGATCGATGACCCCATCACGGGCGAAGAGCGCGACGCCGACGAACGGTTTCTGCGCAGCGTCGAGACCAAGATCGGCATTTCGGATTCCGGCAAGACGTCGTTTCGCCAGGAAATCGTGCGCAAGGCCCTGGGCGCCTACAAACGCGGCCTCAAATTCACCCTGTCCGAGCACGCACGCCTGAGCGAAGCGATCGAGCAGTACCTGTTCGAAGAGCGTCGGGACGTGCTGCGCCTGGTCACGTCCAGCACACGTGCCGACGCCGAAGCCCTGCAGAAGATCTCGGCGGTCGAGGAGCGCCTGGTCAAGGACTACGGCTATGACGCACACAGTGCCCACGAAGCACTCAACTACGTGACCACATTGCTGGCGCAGGAATAGTCCCTGCGCCCGGGTTGACCCTCATGACCAGGCCCGCCGACCGACAGCTTTCCGATCTGGCGCACGCGCACCGCTGGTACGACCTGTTTTCGCGCGGTGCCCGCGACTGGTTGCGCCACAATGAAAAGATTCGTGAGGCCGTGCGCAAACAGCTGCCCGAGATGATCGCGGGTGCGGACATCCTCAGCCGCCCATCGCACCATACGGTCCGGATCCCGATCCATTTTCTGGAGCACTATCGCTTTCGCCTGAATGCACCCCAGGAACAGTCCGGTGTGGGCCAGGGCGGCGGCCGACCCCATGACGTGTATCAGCCAGGGCAAGGCGCGGGCAATGGTGCCGGCCAGACGGGCATGGGGGGCAGCGGCGATGGCGAACTGCGCTTCCTGCTGGAGCTCAGGATCGAGGACATCGTGGACTGGATCTGGGAGGAACTGCACTTGCCCGATCTGAAACCGCGTACCAGCGATGCGCTCAAGGATGAAGAGCTGGTGCGTGAAGGGTGGAGCCGACATGGCCCCAATTCCCGTCTGGATCGACGGCGGACCCTGAAGGAAGCGATCAAGCGCCGGCACGCCCAGCCCGAAGGCGCGGCCCCCTTTTCCGATGAAGACCTGCGCTTTCGGCAACTGGCGCGGCGGCAGCGCCCGGCAACCGATGCGGTCGTGGCCCTGGTGCTGGATGTATCCGGTTCCATGGACGCGGAACGGCGCAAACTGGCCAAATCCTTTTTCTTCTGGGTCGTGCAGGGTTTGCGCCGGCAATATGGCACTGCACTGGAACTCATTTTCATTGCGCATACCAATGAAGCCTGGGAAATCACCGAAGAGCAATTTTTCCAGGTCACCGCCAGCGGCGGCACGATCGCGTCCAGCGCCTTTCGGCTGGCGCTCGACATTTTTGCCCAGCGTCACCCCACGCGGCGCTACAACCACTATCTGTTCTACGCCTCGGATGGTGAGAACTTCGGCGACGATCAGAACGTGGCCGAGGGCCTGTTGTGCAAGCTGGGGGAATTCGTCAATTTCATGGGGTTCGTGGAAACACCGCAGAATCCGCACGAATCCGGGCTTTCCGAAACCGGCCGCCTGTTTCGCTCGCTGGAGTCACGCAACTACCCGGTGGACACCTACACCATGCACGATCGCGGCGACATTGCCAAAGCCGTGCGCCGCTTCTTTCAGCGTCAAGCCAGTGCGGATGCGGACCAGGGGGCCTGAGATGCAAGCCATGCAGGAACACGATCCGGATCAACTGATGCGGTACATCCCGAAACTCGAGGCCCTGGCCGCGCGCAACGGGCTGGTCTACGATCCCGTCGATTTCGAGTTGGTACCCAACACCTTCATGATGGAAGTCGCCGTCTACGGCCTGCCCATCCGCATGCCGCACTGGTCCTTTGGCGTGCGCTACATCCACCAGCAGGTGCAGCACCGGATGGGCGGCTCGCACATCTTCGAGGTGGTGTTCCCCGGCAACCCCAACCGCGCCTATCTGGTCACGGACAACGGACTGGCGCAGAACGTGCTGGTGACGGCGCACGTGCTGGGACACGCCGATTTTTCCAGGAACAACGCCCTGTTCGTGCGCATGCAGCAACAGCTGGGCCATCACATCGTGACCGAGACCGCGGAGCGGGCCCGCAACATTCAGGCCGCCATCGAAGAGCACGGGCAACGGCGCGTGGAGATGGTGCTGGATGCCGCGTTCGCGCTGGAGCAGCATATCGATGTGAACCAGCCGATCCACCGGCCGGACTACCCGACCCACATCCTGCCCAGGCACCACAAGAAGCCCAGCGGCTTTCGTTCCCGTTATGCCGAACTGCCGGGTGAAAAGGCCCCGCCGACCCAGCACCGGCGGCGCGCGCCCATCCCGCCGCATCCGGAATCGGACCTGTTGTGGTTCATGGCGCGCTACGCACCCGAGATGGATGGCTGGGAGCGCGACATCTTCCTGGCAGTGCGCGAAGAATCATTTTATTTCTACCCGGTCTTTGCCTGCCAGATCATGAACGAAGGCTGGGCCAGCTACTGGCATGCGCGCTTGCTGCGTGAAGCGGATTTCCTGCCGGACGCGCTGTATCTGGATGCCATCAAATCACATTCGGACGTCATTCGCCCCTATGCCAGCGGCAAGGATATCGCCCTGGCCATCAATCCCTACCACATCGGCTTCATCCTGTGGGAACACCTCATCGAAGACCAGGGACTGGATCGCGCCATGCGCATCCGCGCCGAAGAAGACGACTTCAGCTTCATCCGCAATTATCTGGACGAGGCCCTGGCCGAGAAATTGCACCTGCTCAGCTATCGCGTGCGTCAGGACCGGGCAACCGGTACCCGCATCCACATCGAAGACACGGACATCGAGGCCTTGCGCGAACAGCTGATTGCGCCCAAATTCAATTTTGCCGCACCGCACGTGCAGGCCGTCGAACTGAGCAACGATGGCAGCCTGATGCTGCGCCATGACCATGTCGCCGATGGTCGCGGCCTGGATCTCGAACGCGCACAGAAGGTGCTGGAATACATTGCATTGGTGTGGCGCCGTCCGGTGGCACTGGAAACGGTCGATGGGGACAACAACAAAAAACTGCTGACGGCCCAGTGAGCAGTGTCTCTTGCTGCTGCATTGCCCGCACGCGGGTGTATCCTGGGGCCTGCGAAGCGTGAAACCCAGCCATCAGAAGGAAAGAGACCGATGAAATTGCTGCGTTATGGCGAACCGGGCCATGAACGGCCTGCCCTGCTCGATGACCGGGGCGTGATGCGCGATCTGTCGCCGCTGCTGCCCGATCTGACCCCCGACTGGCTGGCGCCGGAACGGCTGGCGATCCTGGCCGGCATCGACCCGTCGGTCCTGCCTGTGGTGACGGGCACGCCCAGGCGATCGGTGCCGGTTGCGGGAGTGCGCCAGTTCCTGGCCATCGGACTGAACTATCGCCAGCACGCGCTCGAGGCGGGCCTGGACATTCCCGCCGAGCCGATTCTTTTCACCAAGGCCGTCAGCTGCCTGTGCGGGCCCGACGATGGCATCCGCCTGCCGCCGGAATCGCAGGCACTGGACTGGGAGGTCGAGCTGGGCGTCTTCATCGGCACGGTGGCCGAGCGTGTGCCGGTGGACCGTGCCCTGGACTACGTGGCGGGCTACAGCATCGTCAACGACGTGTCGGAGCGCGACTGGCAGATGCGGCGTGGCGGCCAGTGGTGCAAGGGCAAGAGCAGCGCGACCTTCGGCCCGGTCGGGCCCTGGCTGGTGACGCGTGACGAAATCCCCGATCCGCAGGCGCTCGAGCTGTCGCTGTCGGTCAATGGCACGGTCAGGCAGCACAGCAATACCTCGGACATGATCTTCGGGGTGGCCGAGCTGGTCTCGTACCTGAGTCAATTCATGACGCTGCTGCCCGGCGACCTGATCACGACCGGAACCCCGTCGGGGGTGGCCATGGGCATGAAGCCGCCCCTGTACCTGAAGCGCGGCGATCAGCTGGAGCTGACGATCGACTCGCTGGGGCAGCAGCACCAGCAGGTGATTTGAACGGACAGGCGCCCGGCGATCCGGAGCCGGGTGCGGCCGCTGATCCGGATTCCGGTGTGGCCGCTGATCCGGGGTTGCGTACCGCGCCGCGCGGTGCGGCGACACTGGCCTTGCGGCGCGCTCAGAATGTGATGCCCAGCCATTCCTTGACTTGGGCGTAGAGGTCGCCCTTGAAATCCTCGGGCGTGCCGGATGCGGCGATCTCGCCCAGGCTGAGGACATAGATATGGTCGGCCAGGGCGACCACGCGGCGCACATTGTGGTCGACCAGCAGGATGCCCATGCCCGATGCCGCAAACTGGCGCACCCAATGGAATGTCTCGGCCGCGATCTTCGGCGCCAGGCCGATGCTGGGCTCGTCGATCAGGCACACGCGCGGCTGCACCATGTAGGCCTTGGCGAATTCCAGGGATTTCTGCTGGCCACCGGACAGGTCGCCCGCCTGCGTGCGCAGTTTCTCGCGCAGCATCGGAAACCGGGTGAGCGTCTCTTCGAGGCGCTGCCCGATCACGTCGCCAAAGCGCTTGCGCCGGCCTTCCAGCGGCAGGCGCAGATTTTCCTCGACCGTCAGAAACGGGAACAGGCTCGATTCCTGCGGGATATACCACATGCCGCGGTCGATCAGCGTGTGCGGCTCGGCGCCCGAGATGTCCTGCCCTTCCAGCCGGACCGTGCCCGATTTGGGCTTCAGAAAACCGAAAATGGTCTTGAACAAGGTGGATTTGCCCGCGCCATTGAGCCCGATGAGCCCGCTGATGCGGCCCTTGTGGACGACGAGGGAGACCTGGCGCAGGACATCGATATCGCTCATGTAACCCGACGTCACCTGCTGCATCTCGAGCACGACGTCATCACCGGCGCCGGGCAAAACCCTGTCCGAGGCGCCGCGGCCGGCACCGGTGCCGGCCGCACGGGCTGCGGCCGTCCCGGCCTGAAGATCCGGCACCGAGCGGCGAGCCGATTCCGTCGGGCGATCCGGGCCGGCTGGATCGGGCCGCGCATCCCGGGGTGTGCGCTCTGACGCCGGCTCAGTCATGTTCGGTCTCCTCGGCGGCGTCTTCGCCCAGGTAGGCTTCCATGACGGCCGTGGATTGCAGGACGTCGTGCGTCGGGCCTTCGGCCAGCACCCTGCCGGCATTCATGCAGATCGAACGCGGGCACAGGTCGACGATGATGGGCATGTCGTGGCTGACCAGCACGAAGGTCTGGCCCGCGGCGTTGCGTTTGCGGATGAAGCGCGACATGGTCTGGCGCATGACCGGGTGCACGGCGGCAAACGGTTCGTCCAGCAGCGCAAGACGTGGCGTCACCATGAAGCAGGCACCGAATTCCAGCAGCTTGCGCTGGCCACCCGACAGTTGCCCGGCATCCAGGTACATGACGCGCGTGAGCTCGAGCTCGTCGAACAGCCGCGTGGCGCGCTCGTGGGCCGCGGCCTCGCTCATGCCCAGGGCCATGCCACAGACGACCAGATTGTCGAAGGCGCACATGCGATTGAACACGCGCGTCATCTGGAACATGCGCAGAATCCCCCGGCGGGTGAACGCCAGGGGCCCGCCCTGCAGGGGCCTGCCTTCGAGCTGCATCACTCCGGCATCGGCATGCAGGTGACCGGACAACAGGTTCAGCAGGGTCGTCTTGCCCGAGCCATTGGGGCCGATCAGCCCGAGCAATTCGCCCTGGCGAACTTCCATGGTGACGTCATCGACGGCACGCAGGCCGCCGAAACGCTTGCTCAGGCCCTGTGCGGTGAGCAGCGTCATGGCGCGCCCTCGTCGGCGGCGGCCGTCTGGCGCGTGCGCAGGCGCCGCAGCAGGCCCCACAGGCCTTCCTGGAAATAGCGCGCGAAAATGATGACAAGGGCTGCGAACACGATCATCTGAATGTTGCCGACGCTGCGCAGCAGTTCCGATGCGGTATACACGAGCAGCGCGCCGATGAGCGGCCCGACCAGGGTGCCCATGCCGCCGATCATGGCCATGGCGATCACGATGCCGGTTTCCTGGATCAGGCCCAGTTCGGGGCTGACCAGGCGCGCAAAAGTGCCGTAGAGCCCACCGGCAAAGCCGCAGATGGCACAGCTGATGACGAAGGCCACGGTCTTGTAGCGCACGACATTGATGCCGCGGCTGGCGGCGCCGATCTCGTCGTCGCGGATGGCCTGCAGGAACCGCCCGAGCGGCGTGCGCAACAGGTAGTACAGCATGACGATGACGACGGTGAGCGCAACCAGAAAGATGTAGTAGTAGGCCACCCGGTCTTCCACGATGCCGGGAACGTTCAGGCCCTGGTCACCGCGCGTGAACTCGATCGAGTTATAGACGGTGACCCGCAGGATCTCGCCGAATGACAGGGTCGTCAGGGCCAGATAGACGCCCGAGAGCCGCAGGACGATGCGCCCGAGCGCCCAGCCCACCAGGCCGGGCAGGATGATGGACATCGGCAGCCCGATCCACAGCGGGGCGTGCAGATGATAGGCGAGCAGCCCCGTGGAATAGCCGCCCAGCATGGCAAACGGCGCCGGTGCCAGTGAAAACTGGCCGGCGCAGCCCGCCAGCAGGTTCCATCCCGAGGTCACGATCGCAAAATACATGCTCACGATCAGAACGCCCAGCCAGTACGGGGATTGCACCCCCAGCGGGACGAGCGCCAGCAGGGCCAGAATGACCAGGCTCAGGCGAATCTCGCCTCGCAGCTTGCTGGTATGCAGATTCGGGTTTGCACGCGGGGCCATGCGTCAGACCTCTCGGGAACGTTCGCCAAACAGTCCCCGTGGCATGAATACCAGGATCAGGATCAGCAGGATGAGTCCATAGACGTCGCGGTAGCTGTACGACACGTAAACGGCGCCGAAGCTTTCGATCACGCCCAGCAGCAGTGCGGCCACGATGCTGCCCGGAATCGAGCCCATGCCACCGATCACCACGATCACATAGGACTTCACCGCCGGAAATATGCCCACGGCCGGGTCCAGATTGATGACGGGCGCCAGCAGCGCACCCGCTGTCGCAGCCAGCACCCCGGAGGCCATGAACACCACGTTGCTGGCGCGCGCCGAGTCGATGCCGGCAATCGATGCCCCGAAGCGATTTTGCGCGACCGCCTGGATCTGCCTGCCCCACAGGGAATACTTGATGAACAGCGCCAGGCCCACCAGCAGCAGGATGGCCAGGCCGGAGGTTACCAGCTTCTGTCCGCTCATGAGGAACGGTCCGATGGCGATGCGCTGCGCATCCCACAGTGCCGGGCCGAGCATCGGATAAGGCCCGACGATGCGGTTCACCAGGTTGATGAGCAGCAGCGACAGGCCGAAGGTGACGACCACGGCGTACTCGTCCTTCATGAAGCGCCACGAGCCGTAGCCCGAGTACAGCGGGCGCATCAGCAGGCGCTCGGTCGCCCAGCCGATGATCGCCCCGGCCACGGCCGCGAAGGGCAGCGCGAGCCAGGGCGAGATCCCAAGGCCGACGGCGACGAGGGTATAGGTATAGGCCCCGATCATGTAGAACTCGCCGTGCGCGAAATTCACGATCTTGAGGATGCCGAAGATCATGGTCAGGCCCACGGCCATGAGGGCATAGTAAAGGCCGGTGATCAGCCCGGTGATGAGCAGGTCTAGCTGCAGCACGATGAACCGTCTCCTGGGGCCAGGGGCCCCCGAAAATGTCCTGCAAGGTGCTCTGTAGGGTGCTCTGCAGGGTGCTCTGCAGGGTGCTCTGTAGGGTGCTCTGCAGGGTGCTCTGCAGGGTGCTCTGCAGGGCGCACCGGCCGGCTGGCCGGTGCGCCGGTGCCGCCCGCCGCACGCCCCGGCCGTTCCGGCTGGAGCGGTGCCGGCGTCCTGCCGTCGAGCCCATCGCGGGCCGCAGCCTGACGCGTGCTCAAGTGGCTCTCAGGTGCCCGCGCCACGGCTCAGTTGGGCGGCTGGATGAGCTTGCTGGCGTCGAAGCCCTGCCCCGGCGCCTGAACCAGAGTGGTCTTGTTCAGCGGCTGGTTGACCTCCGTGATCTGGTAGGCGACGTACGGGACGTCGACCCACTGCTGGTACGTGATCCCGGGTTTTTCAGAGAACTTGAATGTGCCGCGCACGCCATCGAAGGTGCTGGTCTGCAGGGCCTTGATGATGGCGGCATGATCGGTGGATTTTGCCTTCTCGATGGCCTGGGCGATCACCAGAATCGAATCGGCCGCCTGGAATGTCAGCCGGTTGGGCTCGTGATGGAACTCCTTCTGGTAGATGGCACCCACTTCCTTGCCGATTTCAGGCATGGGCATGTCGGGGTGATACAGGCCAAAGGAAATCATGTACTTGCCCGCATCCTTGACGTTCTGCCAGAAATCCGGGTAGTCGGCAATCCCGCCGCCATCGTAGAACCAGGTCTTTTTGCTGGGGGCGACCCCTTGCTGGTAGAGCTGGTTCATCACGATGTAGGCCGCGGGCGGCAGTGCCATGTTGGCAATCATGTCGGGTGGGTCCGCACGCAACGCCAGCACCATGGGCGTGAAGTCCTTGCTGGCCCGATCGATGGTCAGGTACTTGTATTTGATGTCGGGCGAGCGTTCGGCCAGCAGCTTGCCCAGCACCTTGGCCTGGCCGATGCCGTAATCGGTATTTTCCGCGATGGCCACGACGCTCTTGACCTTCATGGCGGCGATGGTTTCGGCCATGGCCGTGGCCACGTGCGTGTTGTAGTTGCTGGGGTTGAAGACCTCGGGATAGCCCTTGGTGCGGATGTCGTCGGACCAGCAGTTGGTATTGATGTACGGGACCTTGTAGCGGTGGACGACTTCGATTTCCGCCAGGCAGACCGAGCTCTGGTGGCCGCCGGTGATCGCCACCACGTGGTTGGTGGTGATGAGTTTCTCGACCGCGGCACGGCCCTTTTCCGGGATGCCCTGATCGTCTTCATACAGGATCTTCAACGGCCGGCCCAGCACACCGCCCTTGTCGTTGATCATCTCGGCCATGATGTCCAGGCCGTGCCTGACCTCGGTTCCCTGCACCACCGAACCTGGGGGCGACTGGGTGAGGCTGACGCCGATCAGGATCGGCTCGGGGCCGGCAGCCTGGGCGGGACCGGACAGGCCCAATGTGGCGACGGCTGCTGCCGCCAGGACAAAGCGAAGTCGTTTCATTGAAATCCTCCTTCGGTAATGTTCCGGCCGGCAATTCCGGCATGCCGCGCGCAGCGCGTGATGCAGATACGGCGCCCGCAGACATGGCAGGAAGATATTCTTGTATGACCGGTCTGAGTGGTCATGCTAGTCCCGTCCCCAATTTGATGTCAATCAGTGGGGCGGGCGCAGCGGGGCGGGCATCAGGGAATCCTGGAAACGCACTGGATTCGCAGCACGTGGCAGTCCGGCGCGATCGACGCGGGGTCGACGGGCTCGCCATGGGATGCTGCGCGACACTGCGGGATAACCATAGTGCACAAAGCCTTGTTCCAAGGCATCGGATCTCTATAATTATAAATTATTAATTAAAAATATTACCCGTGGCCGAGATGGCAACTTGCATCGTCCGGAAAGTTCTCCACCACAAAGCCGCCGACCAAGTTCGTGGCATGATCCAGGCGGACGGGCCGCAGGTTGGCCAATGGATCGGCGAGATCCGGCTGATCAGGGCAGCGGGAATCTCGCGCAGTCGGCTGCGCGAGGCGCTCCAGCAGCTTGCGGACAACGGTCGGTCTTGATGCGCCCGCTCGAGGCCCTGTACGCGATGGCACCACAGAACGCTGAAAATTTCGCTGCCAACAGGATGATTGCCGACACCACTGCGGCCCAAGACGACTGATGACGACATCCGATTCCTCACGGCCGTCCACGGCAGCAGACCTCCGCGTGACGGATACGGCGGCCAGACGGCTGGCCAGTCAATTGCAAGGTCCACGCGGATTCGACTGGCATGGAAATTCACACTCAGAGGAGGCGCGCAACAGCATACAGGGGTCAATGATTCAGCGGTCCATCGAG
>JACDJC010000348.1_pt1 | contig 57268 bp, 57 predicted proteins | sample 7454191 | NCBI WGS metagenome assembly JACDJC01 (sample SAMN14253291, study PRJNA609438) | sludge metagenome | isolation source: sludge after 25d culture with pyrite and EDTA | collected 2018-12-20 | reverse complement strand
CAGCGTGGCGTCGGACACGACGTAGTCGCCGCGGATCCAGATGGCGAGCTCAGGGCCGATGAAGGGAATGGCCGAGAACAGGTTCACGATGACCTGGGCGCCCCAGTAGGACATCTGGCCCCAGGGCAGCAGATAGCCCATGAAGGCTTCGCCCATCAGACAGAGGAAGATGGCCACGCCGAAGATCCAGACCAGCTCGCGCGGCTTGCGGTAGGAGCCGTAGAACAGGCCGCGCAGCATGTGCAGGTACACGACCACGAAGAACATGGACGCGCCCGTGGAGTGCATGTAGCGGATCAGCCAGCCCCAGGGCACTTCGCGCATGATGTATTCGACCGATTCGAATGCCAGCTTGGCGTCGGGCTTGTAGTTCATGACCAGGAAGATGCCGGTGACGATCTGGATGACCAGAACCAGCATTGCCAGGGACCCAAAGAAATACCAGAAGTTGAAGTTCTTCGGGGCGTAGTATTCCGACATGTGGTCTTTGAACAGGGTAGTAAGCGGAAAACGCTTATCTATCCAGCCTAAAAGTCCTGTCGTTTCGACGGTTTTCTCGCCAGCCATGAAACGGCTCCTTTTTCTATCTTACGGGCGTATTGTGGATTCGGTTCGTGGGCGTTCAGCGGCGCCCTTCGGGATCAGGCCTTGTTGTTCTCGTCGACGCCGACGACGATGCGCGTGCCGTCGGCCGAGTAGGAATAAGGCGGGACCTCGAGGTTGTCGGGCGCCGGCTTGTTGCTGAACACACGGCCGGCCAGGTCGAAGGTGGAGCCATGGCATGGACAGTTGAAGCCGCCTTGCCAGTCGGCGGGCAGGCCGGGTTGCGGGCCCGCGGCCAGGGCGGGCGTGGGCGAGCAGCCCAGGTGCGTGCAGATGCCGACGCAAACGAACAGTTCGGGCTTGCGCGAGCGATATTCGTTCTTGGCGTATTCGGGGGTGTAGCCCGGGCGGTCGGAGTGGGGGTCGGCGAGTTCCGGATCCAGGCCCTTCAGGGCAGCCAGCTGTTCGGGGGTGCGGTGCATGATCCACACGGGCTTGCCGCGCCACTCGACCGTGATCATCTGGCCGGCGGGGATGTTAGAGACGTCGACCTCGACGGGGGCGCCGGCCGCGCGAGCCTTGTCCGAAGGCGCGAAGGAACTGACGAACGGGACCGCCGTGGCCACGCCCGCGGCACCGCCCACCGCACAGGCGGTGGCCACCCACATACGGCGCGAAGGATCGGGTGGCAGGTTGGGGTCAACCGCACCGGAATCGTCGAGCTGTGTCGTAATCTGACTCATTCTAGTATCCTTATTCATGCCTCGCGTGGGGGCATACCATCAGTGATTTGGCTGTGTACTATCTTATCAACCGCGTATTATAGCGTTTGCCCGAAATAGGGTGTAACACGAAAGGAAGGCGATATGAGCAAAGCACGGGGTTTTCTGCAAGAGTTTCAAGAGTTCGCGGTCCGCGGCAACATGATCGATCTGGCGGTCGGCGTCATCATCGGCGCGGCCTTCGGCAAGATCATCGACTCCCTGGTGAAAGACATCATCATGCCCATCATCTCCTTCATCCTGGGCGGCGAGGTCGACTTCACCAATCAGTTCTGGGTGCTGCGCCTGCCCGAAGGCTACACCGGGCCCGAAACCTACGACGCCCTGACCAAGGCCGGCGCCGTGGTCCTGTCCTGGGGCAACTTCCTGACCATTTTCATCAACTTCATCCTGCTGGCCTTCGTGGTGTTCTGCCTGGTGAAGGCGGTGAACACGGCCCGCGACAAGGTCTTGCGCCGCGAACAGGCCGAGCCCGCGGCGGCGGCGCCTCCTCCGGAAGACGTCGCCCTGCTGCGCGAAATCCGCGATCTCCTGAAGAAGTGACGGGCCCGGCGACCGGATCCGGGCGGGCCGCTTCGGGAGGTCAGATCGGGTTGTCGATGTCCAGGAAATCCACTCGTATCCCGAACTGCTGGGCAATGGCCTCGCCCAGCGCCTGCACCCCGTAGCGTTCCGTCGCATGGTGGCCGGCCGCGATGAACGCCGTGCCGGTTTCCCGGGACAGGTGATACACCGGCTCCGACGCCTCGCCCGTTATGTATGCATCGGCGCCGGCTTCGATGGCGGCTTCCATCATGCCTTGGGCGCCGCCGGTGCACCAGGCGATGCGCTCGATTTTTTGTTGTGGATTTCCCACAACCAATGGACGGCGTTGTAAGGCATTGCAAATAATATTACCGAGCTCGTCCAGGTTGCGGGCGCTGCGCGAGCGGCCCATCCAGACCAGGCCGTCGCGGCCGCAAAGCACGGGCTGGCCATCGGCGCCGAGCTCGGGCTCCATGCCCAGCACCCGCGCCAGCTGTGCGTTGTTGCCCAGCGTCGGGTGGGCGTCCAGCGGCAGGTGGTAGCCGAACAGATTCAGGTCGTGCGCCAGGGCCAGCGCCAGGCGCTTGCGCTTGGGGCCGCGCACGCGGGGGCTCTCGTTCTGCCAGAACCAGCCGTGGTGCACCAGCACGGCATCGGCTTTTCTATCGATCGCCGCCTCCAGCAGCGCCTGCGATGCCGTGACACCGGTGATAATGTGTCCGATACTGGCTTTGCCCTCGACCTGCAGTCCGTTCGGGCAGTAGTCCTTGAAGCGCGCGGCCTGCAAGGTGGTGTCGAGCCAGTCGGCCAGTTGTTGGGTGGAAACCTGTTTCATTGTTTTGCCTTTTCCTTATTGCGAGCTTATGCGTCGATTGTGGTTGCTGTTTGCCCAGACGGTGACGATATGCCTGGGTATTTTATTCATCGTGGCAACCTTGCGCCCCGACTGGCTGCACACACCGCAGCCGGCGCCGGCCACGCCACCCGCCCCGGAGCAGGGCGCGCCCTTTTCATTCGCCGCCGCCGTGGCGCAGGCCAGGCCGGCCGTGGTCAACGTCTACACCAGCAAGCACGTCAATGTGCCGGTCATCCCCATTCCCGCCGATCCCGAGCTCGAGCGTCTGTTCCGGGACATTCCCGGCTTCAGCCGCCGCAAGGAATCCACCAACCTGGGCTCGGGCGTGATCGTCCGGGAAGACGGCTACATACTCACCAACTACCACGTCATTGAAGCCGCCGACGCGATCGAGGTCGCATTGAGCGACGGCAGGCAGACCCGCGCCGCGGTGGTGGGCGCCGACCCTGAAAGCGACCTGGCGGTGCTGAAGATAGACCTGCCCGACCTGCGCGCGATCGCCTTCAACGGTTCGCACGAGGTCAGGACGGGCGACGTGGTGCTGGCCATAGGCAACCCTTTCGGCGTGGGGCAGACCACCACCATGGGCATCGTGTCGGCCTTGGGGCGCAACCGCCTGGGCATCAATATATATGAAAACTTCATCCAGACCGACGCTGCCATCAATCCCGGCAATTCCGGCGGCGCGCTCATCGACACCTCGGGGCGCCTGATCGGCATCAATACCGCCATTTATTCGGAATCCGGGGGATCGCTGGGCATCGGCTTCGCCATCCCGGCGGGCGCGGCGCAGACCATCATGGAGCAGATCATCAAGACGGGGACGGTGACCCGCGGGTGGCTGGGAATCGAGCCGCAAGACATCACCCCCGACCTGGCCCGCGCTTTCGGCTTGAAGCAGCACGACGGCGTCATCATCGCCAGTGTGTTGCGCAATGGCCCGGCGTGGCAGGCGGGGCTGCGGGTGGGCGATATCGTGCTGGCGTTGAATGGAGAGCCGGTGCGGGACGCGATCGGCTTCCTGAACCAGATCGCGCCGCTGCCGCCGTCGGAAAAGGCGAAGCTGCGCGTGGTGCGCGAAGGGCGGCGGATGGAGCTGGAAGTGCGTGTCGGGACGCGGCCGCCGATTCCGAAGCGGTGAGGGCGCCGGCCGCTGCCGCCGTCACCCGTTATCCGGATCGGACTCCAGCTCGTCGGCCGCGGCTTCCTTTACCTTCAGCATCCCCGCGACCACCACGCCGACTTCATACAGCAGGCACAAGGGCACCGCCAGCATGAATTGGCTGACCACGTCCGGCGGCGTCACCACCGCGGCGATGACGAACGCGCCGACGATGACGTACCCCCGCGCGCCGCGCAGCTTCTCGACCGTCACCATTCCGCTCTTCACCAGCAGAATCACGGCGATCGGCACTTCGAACGTCACCCCGAAAGCGACGAACATCGTGATCACGAAACTTACGTAGGCCTCGATGTCCGGCGCCGGCGTGATCGATTCCGGCGCGAAACCCGCGATGAACTGGAAGACCGTGCGGAACACCACGAAATAGCAGAACGCCATGCCCGCCAGAAACAGCAGCGTGCTGGACGCGATCAGCGGCAACGCCAGCCGCTGTTCGTGGCGATACAGCCCGGGCGCGACGAAGGCCCAGGCCTGGTACAGGACCACCGGGAGCGCCAGCACGAAAGACGCCAGCAGCGTCACCTTGATCGGCACCATGAAAGGCGTGATCACGCCCGTGGCGATCATGCGCGTGCCTTCCGGCAGGGAGGCGAGCATGGGCTGGGCCAGCACGTCGTAGATGGCGGACGGCCCCGGGTAGATGAACAGAATGACGAACACGGCCAAGACCGCGCTGACCGCGCGCAGCAGGCGCGAGCGCAGTTCGACCAGGTGCGAGATGAAGGTGTCTTGGGAAGCTTCTTGTGTCACGTGGGAGCCCCCGGTTTGTCTTTGGTGTCTGGGCCGGCCGTGCCGGCCGGCTGGATGTCGGCGCCTGCGCTGGGCGCGGCCGCGCCATTGCCGGTGGGAAGGGTGGCTGGCGCGGCCGCGGGCTTGGCGGGTTCGGCGGCCGGCGCCGCGGTCGTTTCCGGGCCGCTCATCTGGGCCCGGGCCGAGTCGACCAGGGACTCGACCGAGGCGGATGCTTCTTTCAAGGCCTGCTCGGCCTCGGACAGAGGCTGCCGCAGGCTGTCGGAGGCTTCCTGCATGGACGACTTGACCGACTTGGCCGCTTCCTCCATTTGGCCCTTCAGGTTGTTGAGCTCGTCCAGGTCCATCTCGCGTTGGATGTCGGACTTGACATCGCTGACGTAGCGCTGAGCGCGGCCGACCAGGTGGCCGATGGTTCTGGCCACCTTGGGCAGGCGTTCGGGCCCGATGACGATCAGCGCGATCACGCCGATCAGCATAAGTTCACTAAAGCTGACGTCAAACATGGGTAAAGGATTCGCTTGAAAGAATAGGGTTAACGGAGCTCGGAGCGGCCATCAGCCCTGTTTTCAGGCGTCTTTCTTTTCCTTCGCCTGGACGTCGATGGTGTCGTCGCTTTGCACGCGCTGCGTCACCGTGGCGGGCGCGTCTTTTTCCTCGTTGGCGTCCTTCATGCCCTTCTTGAAGCCTTTCACCGCTCCGCCCAGGTCTTCGCCGATGTTGCGGATTTTCTTGGTGCCGAATACCAGCGCCACGATGACCAGGACGATAAGCCAATGCCAAATGCTGAAACTACCCATGATAAGTCTCCGTTAAGCAGCGGGTGCTGCGCGTTTGTTCCAGGGGCGCGGGCCGCCCAGGATGTGCATGTGCAGGTGGGCGACTTCCTGCCCGCCTTCCGTTCCGTTGTTGAACACCACCCTGAACCCGCCTTCGGGTCCGGGCGTGCAGCCGTTGTCACGCGCCAGCGCGGGCGCCAGGGTGACCATTCTACCCAGCCAGGCCGCGTCGCTTTCCTGGACCTCCTGCAAGGAAACGACGTGGCGTTTGGGAATGAGCAGCAAGTGTACGGGAGCGGCGGGATTTATGTCGTGGAAAGCGAAGAAATCGTCGTCCTCGTAGACTTTGCGGGAAGGGATTTCACCCTTGGCGATCTTGCAGAAGATGCAGTTGTCACTCATGAGCTGTTCTCGGCTGATTACGGTTGGGGCCGGCCGGCTTTTTCGGCCAGCCCGGAAATGCCTTCGCGCCGTTCCAGTTCGGCCAGCACTTGCTCCGGGCGCAGCCCATAATAGGCCAGCGCGACCATGCTGTGGAACCAGAGGTCGGCCGTTTCGGCCACGATGCGTTCGGGCGTGTTGTCTTTGGCCGCCATGACGAGTTCGGTGGCTTCCTCGCCGATCTTCTTCAAGAAGGCGTCGGGACCCCGCGCCAGCAGCTTGGCGGTGTAGGAGCTGGACGGGTCGCCGCCGTTCGCGGGCAGGCGCGATTCCAGGGTGTCGGCCAGGCGGGCCAGGAAATTCCGGGTGTCGGCTCGTGTCATTTGTAGATCTGTTCCGGGTCTTTGAGCACGGGGTCCGTGATGGCCCAGGAGGCGGTGTCGCCGATGCCGTCCAGGCGCCGGAAGAAGCAGCTCTGGCGGCCCGTATGGCAAGCGATGCCGCCTTCCTGGCGCACCTTCAGGAGGATGACGTCGCCGTCGCAGTCCAGGCGGATTTCGTGGACGATCTGCACATGCCCGGATTCCTCGCCCTTGCGCCACAGGCGCCGGCGCGAGCGCGACCAGTACACGGCGCGGCCGGTGGCCACGGTTTCCCGCAGGGCCTCGGCGTTCATCCAGGCCACCATGAGTATCGCGCCCGTTTGCTCGTCTTGCGCAATGGCGGGCGCCAGCCCGTTCTCGTCGAAGGTGATGGCATCGAGCCAGAGGGGCGCGGTCATGATTGCAAGCGTACCTTGATGCCTTGGGCCGCCATGAATTCCTTGGCCTGCCGCACGGTGTATTCGCCGTAGTGGAAAATGCTGGCGGCCAGCACCGCGCTCGCGCGGCCGGTGGTGACGCCGTCGGCCAGGTGCTGCAGGTTGCCGACGCCGCCGGAGGCGATGACCGGCACCGGCACGGCGTCGGCGACGGCGCGGGTGAGTTCCAGGTCGAAGCCCGATTTGGTGCCGTCGCGGTCCATGCTGGTCAGCAGCAGTTCGCCGGCGCCGTACTCGGCCATTTTGCGGGCCCATTCGACGGCGTCGATGCCGGTGGCCTTGCGGCCGCCATGGGTGAAGATTTCCCATTTTGGCGCTTCGCCCGCCGCCGACACGCGCCGGGCGTCGAGCGCGACCACGATGCACTGCGAACCGTGGTAGCCGGCCGCCTCGCGCACGAGCTCCGGGTTGGCGACGGCCGCGCTGTTGATCGACACCTTGTCGGCGCCGGCGTTCAGCAGGCGCTGGATGTCGGCGACCTGCCGCACGCCGCCGCCCACCGTGAGCGGTATGAAGACCTGGCTGGCGACGGCTTCGATGATGGGCAGGATCAGGTCGCGGTCGTCGCTGGTGGCGGTGATGTCCAGGAAGGTGAGTTCGTCGGCGCCCTGCTCGTTATAGCGCTGGGCGATCTCGATGGGGTCGCCCGCGTCGACCAGGTCGACGAAGTTGACGCCCTTCACGACGCGGCCCGCCGTGACGTCCAGGCAGGGAATGATGCGGCGGGTCAGTTCGGAATCGGTACCGGGGGGGGAAACGGAATTCATGTCGCTCCAAGTTGGTCCGCCATTTCCTGGGCGGCGGCGAAATCCAGGGTGCCTTCATAGAGGCTGCGCCCCAGGATGGCGCCCTCGACGCCTTCGCTTTCAACGGCGCAAAGGGCTTCGATGTCTTTCAGGTCGGTGACGCCGCCCGAGGCGATGATGGGGATGGTGACGTGTTGCGCGAGCTTGACCGTGGCTTCGATGTTGACGCCGGACAGCATGCCGTCGCGGCCGATGTCGGTGTAGACGATGGCCTCGCAGCCGTAGTCTTCGAATTTGCGGGCAAGGTCGAAGACGTCGTGGCGGGTGAGCTTGCTCCAGCCGTCGGTGGCCACCTTGCCGTCGCGGGCGTCCAGCCCCACGATGATGTTGCCGGGAAAGGCGCTGCATGCATCGCGCAGGAAGCCGGGATCCTTGACGGCGGCGGTGCCGATGATGACGTAGCTGATGCCGGCGTCCAGGTAGCGTTCTATGGTGTCCAGATCGCGGATGCCGCCGCCGATCTGCACCGGGATGTCGTCGGCCACCGCGCTGATGATGGACTTGATGGCCGCTTCGTTCTTGGGCTTGCCCGCCACGGCGCCGTTGAGGTCGACGAGATGCAGGCGGCGCGCGCCCTGGTCCAGCCATTGTGTGGCCATGGCGGCCGGGTCATCGGAAAAAATAGTTGCGTCGTTCAGGTCGCCCTGGCGCAATCGCACGCAACGCCCGTCTTTGAGATCTATGGCGGGTATGAGTAACATGATGTTATGGATTCCAATCAACGAAATTCCGATAGAGCCGCAAGCCATGGCCGGCGCTTTTCTCGGGATGGAACTGTACTGCAAAAATGTTAGCCGCTGCTACTGCGCAGGTAAAGCGCATGCCATAGTGACTTACCCCAACAGTTATTTCGGGGTCGTCGGGCTGGGCGTAGTAGCTGTGCACGAAATAGAAATGCGTGCCGTCGGGTATGCCGGACCACAGCGGATGGGCGCGCGTCTGGCGCACGCGGTTCCAGCCCATGTGGGGAATCTTCAGCAGTTCGCGCCCCGCATCGCCGGCTTCGGAGGCGTATTGCGGCCCCGCGAAGCGCTTCACGCGGCCGGGGAAGATGTCCAGGCACCGCACATTGCCTTCCTCGCTTTCCGAGAACAGCATTTGCTCGCCCACGCAGACGCCCAGCAGAGGCTTGGCGCGCGCGGCGCGCAGGACGGCGTCGCGCAGGCCGGAGCGGTCCAGCGTGCGCATGCAGTCGGGCATGGCGCCCTGGCCCGGAAACACCACGCGATCGGCGCGATCGATGCCTTGCGGCGTGTTGCAGATTTCGATGTTCGCATCCGGCGCGGCGGCCCGCAGGGCGCGCGCGACCGAATGGAAATTGCCCATGCCATAGTCGACGATGGCGATATTGTTCACGGTGTGCACCCGTTGGGGGATGGAAAAGGTTTGTGCGACGGCCGCCTTACAGTACGCCTTTGGTCGAGGGCACCACGCCCGCGTTGCGGGGGTCGGCTTCCGTGGCCATGCGCAGCGCGCGCCCGAAGGCCTTGAACACGGTCTCGCATTGGTGGTGCGAGTTTTCGCCGCGCAGGTTGTCGATGTGCAGGGTGACCAGGGCGTGGTTGACGAAACCCTGGAAGAATTCGCGCGCCAGGTCGACGTCGAAGCGCCCGATGTGCGACCGTGTGAAAGGAATGTGGTAGTACAGGCCGGGCCGCCCGGAGAAGTCGACCACCACGCGCGACAGGGCTTCGTCCAGCGGCACGTAGGAATGCCCGTAGCGGCGCAGGCCGGCCTTGTCGCCCACGGCCGCGGCGAAGGCCTGGCCCAGGGTGATGCCGACGTCTTCCACGGTGTGGTGGTCGTCGATGTGGGTGTCGCCGTCGCAGTGGATGTCCAGGTCGATCAGGCCATGGCGGGCGATCTGGTCCAGCATGTGGTCCAGGAAAGGCACGCCCGTGTTGATGGTCTGGCGGCCGGTGCCGTCCAGGTTGATCGAAACGCGCACGCGCGTTTCGTTGGTGTTTCGGGTGATGTCGGCGGTACGCATGGTGTTCAAGCAGTCGATACGGTGGGATTCAGGCGGTATTCGGCGCTGGCGGCGTGGGCTTGCAGGCCTTCGCCGTAGGCCAGCTTGGCGGCGACGCGGCCCAGCGTTTGCGCACCGCTTTCTGAAATGTGGATGAGGCTGGAGCGCTTCTGGAAATCATACACGCCCAGGGGAGACGAAAAGCGGGCGGTGCGCGAGGTGGGCAAAACGTGGTTTGGCCCGGCGCAGTAGTCGCCCAGGGATTCGGAGCTGTAGCGCCCCAGGAAGATGGCGCCGGCGTGGCGGATCTTGTCGGCCCATTGCCCCGGCTGCTCGGTGGAGATCTCCAGGTGTTCGGGAGCGATGTAGTTGGCGATTTCGCAGGCCTCGTCCAGGCTGCGCACGTGGATCAGGGCGCCGCGCCCGCCCAGGCTGGCGCGGATGATGTCGGCGCGCGGCATGGTGGGCAGCAGGCGGTCGATGGCGGCCTGGACTTCGTCCAGGTAGCCGGCGTCGGGGCAGAGCAGAATGGCCTGGGCCAGTTCGTCGTGCTCGGCCTGCGAGAAGAGGTCCATGGCGATCCAGTCGGCCGGCGTGGTGCCGTCGCAGATGACCAGGATTTCGCTGGGCCCGGCGATCATGTCTATGCCCACGGTGCCGAACACGCGGCGCTTGGCCGCGGCCACATAGGCGTTGCCGGGGCCGACGATCTTGTCGACGGGTTCGATGCTTTGCGTGCCATAGGCCAGCGCGCCCACGGCTTGCGCGCCGCCCATGCCCCAGACGCGGTCCACGCCGCCGATGGCGGCCGCCGCGAGCACGATGGGGTTGCGCACGCCGTCGGGCGTGGGCGTGACCATGACGACTTCGGGCACGCCCGCCACCTTGGCGGGAATGGCGTTCATGAGCACGGACGACGGGTAGGCCGCCTTGCCGCCCGGCACGTACAGGCCCACGCGGTCGAGCGGGGTGACTTTCTGGCCCAGGACGGTGCCGTCGGGCTCGGTGTAGGTCCAGGTCTGGCTGCGCTGGTGTTCGTGGTAGCGGCGCACGCGTTCGGCCGCGGTTTCCAGGGCGGCGCGCTGGTCGCGGGGCAGGGCGTCCAGGGCGGCCTGCCATTCGCGCCTGTCGATTTCCAGTTCGGGCACGGAGGCGGCCGCCACGCGGTCGTAGCGCCGGGTGTAGTCCAGCACGGCCGCGTCGCCGCGCTGGCGCACGTCGTGCAAGATGGCCGCCGTGGCGTGCTCGATGGATTCGTCCTGAGAGGCGTCGAAGGCCAGCAGCGTGCGCAGGCTGGACTGAAAGTCATCGGATAGGGTGCTCAGGCGCTTGATCGAAGGCATATTGCGGAACAAGAAAAAATCGTTTTATAACAATGCAGTGTACCGTAAGCGGCGGCCCTAGGCTTGCGCTTGCGATGCCTGCGCGAACGCGTCGAGCAGCGGCTGCAGCTTGGCCGCGCGGGTATTCAGCGACGCCTGGTTCACGATCAGGCGCGAAGATATCTGCGCGACCTCTTCGACGGCGACCAGGTTGTTGGCCTTGAGCGTCCCGCCGGTGGAGACCAGGTCGACGATGGCGTCCGCCAGGCCGACCAGCGGGGCGAGCTCCATCGACCCGTACAGCTTGATGATATCCACATAGACCCCTTTCGCCGCGAAGTGTTCCCTGGCCGCCTGCACATATTTGGTGGCGACGCGCAGGCGCGAGCCCTGGTGCACGGCGGCTTCGTAGTCGAAGCCGCGCCGCACGGCCACGCACAGGCGGCAGCGGGCGATGTTCAGGTCTATGGGCTGGTACAGCCCGCCCGGATGCTGGGCGGCGTGTTCGTACAGGACGTCCTTGCCCGCGATGCCGAAATCGGCCGCGCCGTACTGCACGTAGGTGGGCACGTCGGACGCGCGCACGATGATCAGCTGCAGGTCGGGACTGCTGGTGGGCAGGATCAGCTTGCGCGAGGACTCGGGGCTTTCCGCGACCTCCACGCCGGCGGCGGCCAGCAGCGGCATGGTTTCGTCGAAGATGCGGCCCTTGGACAGGGCGAGCGTCAGGGGTTTGTCGAGGCTGGCAGGGCTCATGCGGCTTCCCGTGTGATGCGTTGGATGTCGGCGCCCACGGAGCGCAGTTTTTCTTCCATGCGCTCGTAGCCGCGGTCCAGGTGGTAGATGCGTTCGACGGTGGTGCGGCCGTAGCCGGCCAGGCCCGCGATGACCAGGCTGGCCGAGGCGCGCAGGTCGGTCGCCATCACGGTCGCGCCCGACAGGTTGGGCACGCCGGTCACGACCGCGGTGTGGCCGTCGATGTCGATCCGGGCGCCCATCCGGCACAGCTCCTGCACGTGCATGTAGCGGTTCTCGAAGATGTTCTCGACGATGACGGCGGTGCCGTCCGCGATGGTGTTCAGGGCCATCATCTGCGCCTGCATGTCGGTCGGGAAGCCGGGGTATTCGCTGGTGCGCACGCCCGTGGCGCGCGGGCGGCGGTTCATGCAGGCGCGCACCCAGTCGGGGCCGGTCTCGATCTCCAGGCCGGCGTCGCGCAGCTTGTCCAGCGTGGCGCCCATGGTCTGGGGGGCGGCCTGCCTGAGCATGATCTCGCCGCCGGCGGCGCCCACCGCGCACAGGAAGGTGCCGGCCTCGATGCGGTCGGCGACGATCCGGTGGCTGGCGCCGTGCAGGCGGTCGACGCCGTCGATGACGATGCGGTCGGTGCCGTGGCCCTGGATGCGGGCGCCCATCTTGATCAGGAGCTCGGCCAGGTCGGCGACCTCGGGCTCGCGCGCGGCGTTTTCCAGCACCGTGCGCCCGTCGGCGAGGACGGCGGCCATCATCAGGTTTTCCGTGCCGGTCACCGTGACCATGTCCGTGAGTATCGACGTGCCTTTCAGGCGCTTGGCCTTGGCCACCACGAAGCCGTGTTCGATGCGGATGTCCGCGCCCATGGCCGCCAGGCCCTTGATGTGCTGGTCCACCGGGCGCTGGCCGATGGCGCAGCCGCCCGGCAGGCTGACGCGGGCCTCGCCGTAGCGCGCCAGCAGCGGCCCGAGCACCAGGATGGAGGCGCGCATGGTCTTGACCAGCTCGTAGGGCGCTTCCAGGCTGTGCACGCCGGCGGCGCAGAGCTCGACCGTGCCGTCCGCGGCGCGGTCGTGGCGCACGCCCATCTGGCTCAGCAGGCGCAGCGTGGTGCCGATGTCGTTCAGGCGCGGCACGTTGTGCAGGGCGATGGCGTCGTCCGTGAGCAGCGAGGCGCACAGAATGGGCAGGGCGGCGTTCTTGGCCCCGGATATGGCGATCTCGCCGTTCAGGCGATTGCCGCCCTGGATCTGGAGTTTATCCATTCGGATTGGCCTTGTATTCTTCCGGGGTCAGGGTGCGCATGGACAAGGCGTGGATCTCGGCCCTCATGCGGTCGCCCAGCGCGGCATAGACCAGCTGGTGCCGTGCGATCAGGCGCTTGCCTGCGAAGGCGGGGCTGACGATCAGGGCGTCGAAGTGAGCGCCGTCGCCCTGGACCTCGATGTGCTCGCACTCGAGATGGTCGGCGATGTATTGGCGTACTTGTTCTGGGGTGGGCAGCATGGCCATGGCAGTCAGTTCCGGAGTTTATAGCCGCTCGCCAGCAGGCGCAGCGCAAAGATGGACAGTACGGCGAACGAGGCCGCGACGACCGCCAGGCTGTGCCAGGGCGAGACGTCGGACACCGAGAAGAAGCCGTAGCGGAAGCCGTCTATGGTGTACAGGACGGGATTCCATCGTGACACGGCCTGCCAGAAGGGCGGCAGGCTGTGTATGGAGTAGAACACGCCGGACAAAAAGGTGGCCGGCATGATCAGGAAATTCTGGAAAGCCGCGAGCTGGTCGAATTTTTCGGACCAGAGCCCGGCGATCAGGCCCAGCGTGCCCATGATGCCGCAGGAAAGCACCGCGAAGCACAGCACCCAGAAGGGATGCCGGACGGGCAGGTCGATGAAAAACAGCGCCACCAGCCAGATACAGGCGCCCACGCACAGCCCGCGGGCGATGGACGCCAGGATGTAGGCGCCGAAGATCTCGCGGTGCGAGAGCGGCGGCAGCAGGATGAACACCAGGTTGCCCGTGATGCGGCTCTGGATCAGCGACGACGAGGGATTCGCGAATGCGTTCTGCAGCATGCTCATCATCATCAGGCCGGGGATCAGGAACGAGGTATAGGGCACCGAGCCGTATACCTGCACCCGCCCCTCCAGCACGTGCGCGAAGATCAGCAGGTACAGCAGGGCCGTCAGGACGGGCGCGGCGATCGTCTGGAACGCCACTTTCCAGAAGCGCAGCAATTCCTTGCGCAGCAGGGTCGGGAAGCCGGAGCCCATGTCGTCGCGCGGCTTGATGACGGGGCGGGCGCTCATGCCGTCACCCCCAGGAATTCGTCGTCGTGCATGATGCGCACGAAGGCGTCTTCCAGGTGGGCGCCGCCCACCCGCGCCAGCAGCGCCTGCGTGGTGTCCAGGGCCACGACCCGGCCGCTCTTGAGCATGGCGATGCGGCCGCACAGGGCTTCGGCCTCTTCCAGATAATGCGTGGTCAGCAGGATGGTGTGGCCTTCCCGGTTCAGCCGGGCGATGAATTCCCACAGGGTGCGCCGCAGGTCGACGTCGACCCCGGCCGTGGGCTCGTCCAGGATGATGACCGGCGGCCGGTGCACCAGCGCCTGCGCGACCAGCACGCGGCGTTTCATGCCGCCGGACAGCGCGCGCATATTGGTGTCGCCCTTGTCGAGCAGGCCCAGGTTGGTCAGGATTTCGTCGATCCAGTCGTCGTTGTTGCGCAGGCCGAAGTAGCCGGATTGCAGCCGCAGGGTTTCCCGCACCGTGAAGAAGGGGTCGTAGACGATTTCCTGGGGTACCACGCCCAGCGAGCGGCGCGAGCGCTTGAAGTCGGCCACCACGTCGTAGCCGCAGACGCGCGCGGTGCCCGAGGTGGCATAGGCCAGCCCCGCCAGGATGGAGATGAGGGTGGTCTTGCCCGCGCCATTGGGCCCGAGCAGGCCGAAGAATTCGCCGTGCTCGACCGAGAAGCTGACACCGTCGAGCGCCTGGAAACCGCGTTTCCGGCCCGAGGACGAGAATCGTTGCTTCCAGGCCGCGGTGCGAGGGGTGTAGATTTTCGAGACGTTTTCTAAGCTGAGCGCTGACATGGACACACGAGAAAGGCCGGGCCGGCGCCCGCCGCCGCCAAAAGGGCGGCGGCGCTGGACCCGGCCAAGCCTGACATTATAGTGGCTGCCCCGCCGTGGGGGCGGCCAATGCGCGGCGCGGCGGCCTTATTTGCCGCCGTTCAAGGCTTTGATCAGCCCGTCGACGCCGTTTTGCGCGATCTGCTGCGAGAACTGGTTGCGGTAGTTCTGGATCAGCCAGATGCCTTCCACGTTCAGGTCGTAGATTTTCCAGCCTTGGCCGGTTTTTTCCAGGCGGTAGTCGATGCCGACCGAAGGGCCGTTGCTTTGCGTGAGCGTGGAGCGCACCACGACGTCGTCGGCGTTCGCGTCGCCGCGGAAGGGCTGCATGGTGAAGGCGGATTTCTGGTCCACCTTGGTGAAGGCGCCCGCATAGGTGCGGATCAGCGTGCCCTTGAATGCTTCGACCAGCGCCTTCTGCTGCTGGGGCGTGGCCTGGCGCCAATGGCGGCCGGCCGCCAGGCGCGTGGTTTTCTCGAAGTTGACGTAAGGCAGCACGTATTCGTTGACCACGCGCTTGATGCTTTCGAGGTTGCCGGACTTGACGGCCTGGTCTTTCTTGACGGCGTCCAGCGCGTTGTCGGCCACGGTCTGGACGAAATCATTGGGCGCGGCCTTGCTGTCGACCGGCGATTGCGCCAGGGCGGGCGCCGCGCCCAGGCCGGCCAGGCCCAGCAGCGCGGCCGCGGCCAAGCCGCGGATCCGGATGAAAAAAGCAGAGGTATGGCGTTGAAACATGGGTTCTCCTGTTACTTGCCGGGCGCGGGCGTAGGCGCGGCCGCGGGCGCCGGCGCGGAACCGGGCGCGGACGTGGCGCCGGAGTCGGCGTCGTCGGAGTAATCGGGCAGGTCGTCGTCCGAGTAGTCCGGCAGTTCGTTGCCGTTGCGCCGGCTGTCCACCAGCGCCTTGCGGCGCTGGATGTAGGCGTCGCGGATGAAGCTGTAGCGGTCCAGCGCGACTTCGTTCACCAGCTTGTCGGCTTCCAGCAGGTCGGCCCGGGTATCGACGACATACAGGCCGACGAGCGAATTGCGCAGGGGCACGTCGTGGATGTGGAAGACCGGCGTGATGGGCGACACGCCCGCGGCGAAGGTGCCCAGCGTGCTGGTGGCGTCGCGGACGGAGCTGGAACCCAGGAAGGGCAGCACGACGTAGGGGCCGGAATCGAAGCCCCACACGCCCAGCGTGACGCCGAAATCGTTGGCGATGCGCTTGGCGCCGTTCATGGAGGCGACGTCGATGCAGCCCCCCAGGCCCATGGTGGTGTTGAACAGCACGCGTCCCAGCGTGTTGAAGAAATCGTGGCCGCGCGCCTGCAGGAAGCTGTTGATGGCCGACCAGACGTCGCCCACGTTATTGAAGACGTTGTGGATACAGGTTTGCGCCGGATCCGGCATGAGCTGGTCGTAGCCCGTGGCGATGGGCTTCAGCAGGGCCTGGTCGACCGTGTCGTTGAAGGCGAACATGCCGCGGTTGTAGCGTTCCCAGGGATCCTCGGGCGTGGGATTGCTGACGGTTGCGCAGCCCGTCGCCAATGCCGCCGCGCCCAGCGCGGCCGCCAGGCGCAGCCCGCGCGGAATCGGTCGGCAAGGCGTCGGAATGGAGTTAGAAGTCATGTTCTGGCTGTTGTCGTGTTGTTGAGCGGACATGCCGCAATTGTAGTGTGGGCGCGGATCACTGGCCGGCGGCGGGGGCGTCCTGCGCGCCGCCGCCTTCCTTGTCGGCGGAACTGTACAGGAATTTGCTGATCAGTTCCTCCAGCACGACGGCGCTCTGGGTGTATTGGATCCGGCTGTTCTGGGCGAGCATTTTTTCATCGCCGCCCGGGGTCAGCCCGATGTATTGTTCGCCCAGCAGGCCCGAAGTGAGGATGGAGGCCGATGAATCGGCCGGAAACTGGTATTGCTGTTCCAGGTCCAGCGTGGCGACGGCCTGGAAGCGTTCATTGTCGAAGCCGATGGCGGCGACCCGGCCCACCACCACGCCGCTGCTTTTCACGGGGGCGCGCACCTTCAGCCCGCCCAGGTTGTCGAAGTGCGCCGTCACCTGATAGGTGGGCGTAAAGGAGAACGAGCTCATGTTGCCCGCCCGCAAGGCCAGGAACACCAGGGCGATGGCGCCCAGCAGAACGAAAAGGCCTACCCAGAAATCGGTTCTTTCACGCGTCATGATTCATCCGTGTCTATCTGTTAATTGCTGAACATCAGCGCGGTCAATACGAAGTCCAGGCCGAGCACCAGCAGCGACCCGGTCACCACCGTGCGCGTCGTGGCGCGCGACACGCCTTCGGGCGTCGCCTTGGCCGTCCAGCCGGCGTGCAGCGCCACCAGCGTGACGGCTATCCCGAACACCACGCTCTTGAACACGCCGTTCAGAATGTCGTCGAAGACATCCACGCCGTCCTGCATCTGCGACCAGAACGAGCCGGGATCGATGCCGATGAGCAGGACGCCCACCACCCAGCCGCCGATGATGCCGACCATGGAGAAGACGGCCGCCAGCACCGGCATGGCGACCACGCCGCCCCAGAAGCGCGGCACCAGCACGCGCCGTATGGGGTCCACGGCCATGACTTCCATGGCGGCGATCTGCTCGCCGGCCTTCATCAGCCCGATCTCGGCCGTGAGCGAGGTGCCCGCCCGCCCCGCGAACAGCAGCGCCGTCACCACCGGGCCCAGCTCGCGCAGCAGCGACAGCGCCACCAGCAGGCCCAGCGCCTCTTCGGAGCCGTAGCGGTTCAGGGTGTAATAGCCTTGCAGGCCCAGCACGAAACCGACGAACAGGCCGGACACCGCGATGATCAGCAGCGAGTGGTTGCCGATGAAGTGGATTTGCTGGGAAACCAGCCCGGGGCGCCGGAAGACCAGGCCGCTGCGCCCCACGATGGCGCAAGCCAGGCGAATGAAGGCCCCCAGCCCGATGAGCTGCTTGCGGACCCGGGAGCCCAGGCGCGAAATGGATGCCGCGGGCGATTTCATGAGCGCCCCGTATGTTGGTCCAGCCATTTGTCGAAGGCGGGGGTGGCGGGATAGTGGAAGGCGATGGGACCGTCGGGCTCGCCGCGCAGGAACTGCCGTACGTAGGCGTCCTGGGATTCGGACAGGTCCTTGGGCGTGCCGCTGGCGATCAGGCGGCCCTGGCCCACCATGTAGACGCGGTCCGCGATGGCGAAGGACTCGACGACGTCGTGCGTGATCAGCACCGAGGCGCAGCCCAGGGTATCCGTCAGCTTGCGGATCAGCTGGGCGGTGATGCCCAGGGAGATGGGATCCAGCCCGGCGAAGGGTTCGTCGTAGAGCAGGAGCTCGGGCTCCAGGACGATGGCGCGCGCCAGCGCGACGCGCCGGGCCATGCCGCCGGAGATTTCGGAGATGTTCAGGTGCGCCGCGGCGCGCAGCCCGACGGCGTCCAGCTTGCCGAGCACGCGTTCCATGATCTGGCTTTCCGACACGCGGGTGTGTTCCCGCAGCGGAAAGGCCACGTTCTCGAAGACGTTCAGGTCGGTGAACAGGGCGCCCTGCTGGAACAGCACGCCCATGCGCTGGCGCAGTTCGCGCAGGCCCTCGCCGGAGGCTTCGGCCACGTTCTTGCCGAAGGCGCGTATCGTGCCCCGCTGCGGGCGGATCTGGCCGGTCGCGCCGCGCAGCAGCGTCGTCTTGCCCGAGCCCGAGCCGCCCATCATGGCCACGACCTGCCCTCGACGCACATTCAGGTCGATGTCCCTCAGCACCGTGTAGTCGCCGTAACCCAGCGCGACATTGCTGAACTCCAGGATGGGATCGGAGTCAAGTGGATCAGCCATAGACAAGCATCAACAGCCCAAAGATAAGGGAAGCATTGTACCTGCTGAACGCGCCGCGGTTTCCGGGGCCGCGTGATAATTGTTACCGTTTCTGTTGCGCTTTTGCCCCACCCGCGGGGCGGCCGGCCGCGCGGCCTCCGCTTTGCGGGCGGCCGGCCCGGCATCGCGCCCGCCCGTCACCGGGGCAGGGTGCTGGCCCCCATCAGGAACTCGTCCACCGCGCGCGCGCACTGCCTGCCCTCGCGTATCGCCCAGACGATCAGCGACTGCCCCCTGCGCATGTCGCCGGCGGCGAAGACCTTGTCGACGCTGGTGCGGTAGCTGTCCGTATCGGCGCGCGCATTGCCCCGCGCGTCGAGCTCGACCCCGAAGGCGTCCAGCACATGCTTGACCGGCGAGACGAAACCCATGGCCAGCAGCACCAGGTCGGCCGGCAGCTCGAACTGCGAGCCTTCTTTTTCGCGCATCTTCAATTGGCCGGTGGCCTTGTCCTTGAACCATTCCACCCTGGCGGCCGCCAGCTTCTCCACCTTCCCGTTCTTGCCTTCGAAGGCCCGGGTCGACACGGCCCAATCGCGCTCGCAGCCTTCCTCGTGGGACGAGGACGTGCGCAGCTTGGCCGGCCAGTAGGGCCAGGTCAGCGGGCGGTTCTCGACTTCCGGCAGCTTGGACATGAGTTCGAACTGGGTGACCGACAAGGCGCCCTGGCGGTTGCTGGTGCCGACGCAATCGGAGCCGGTGTCGCCCCCGCCGATCACGATCACGTGCCTGCCCTTGGCGGAAATCTGCTTCTCGACCCGGTCGCCGTTGTTGACCTTGTTCTGCTGGCGCAGGAAGTCCATGGCGAAATGCACGCCGCGCAGTTCGCGCCCGGGGACGGGCAGGTCGCGCGGCTGTTCGGCGCCGCCCGTGAGCACCACGGCGTCGAAGTCGGCGCGCAGCGCTTCGGGGCTGAGCACCGTCAGGCCGTCCTCGGCATGCGCCGCGTCGCCCACGTAGGTGGAGGGCTGGAACTCCACGCCTTCGGCCTCCATCTGCGCCAGGCGCCGGTCGATGTGCGACTTTTCCAGCTTGAAGTCCGGGATGCCGTAGCGCAGCAGGCCGCCGATGCGATTGCTTTTTTCGAACACCGACACCGCGTGCCCCGCGCGGGCCAGCTGCTGCGCGCAGGCCAGGCCGGACGGGCCGGACCCCACGACGGCGACCTTCTTGCCGGTCTTGCGCTGCGGCGGCTGGGGCGTCACCCAGCCTTCCCGCCAGCCCTTGTCGATGATGGCATGTTCGATGGACTTGATGCCCACCGCATCGTCGTTGATGTTCAGGGTACAGGCCGCTTCGCAGGGCGCGGGGCAGACACGTCCGGTGAACTCGGGGAAGTTGTTGGTGGAGTGCAGGACGTCCAGCGCGCGGCGCCAGTCCTGGCGGTAGACCAGGTCGTTCCAGTCGGGAATGACGTTGTTCACGGGGCAGCCGTTGGAGCAGAACGGGATGCCGCAATCCATGCAGCGCGCGCCCTGCACCTTGGCTTCTTCGTCGCTCAGGGTGTGGACGAACTCGCGCCAGTGCTTGAGGCGCGCGGCGGGCGCCTCGTAGGATTCTTTGATGCGTTGAAATTCAAGAAAGCCGGTGACTTTGCCCATTTTTTTCCTCAGGCGGCGATTTGTTGGGGGTTGGCCGCGTTCCACAGTTCGGCCAGCGCGCGGCGGTACTCGACCGGCATCACCTTCACGAAGGAAAGCCGCGAACGGTTCCAGTCGTCCAGGATGTCGCGCGCGCGGAAGCTGCCCGTGTACCGGTAGTGGTCCTCGATCAGCCGGCGCAGGATGGTCTCGTCGGTTTCGCGCTCGGCGCCGCGCACGGCGCTGTGCCAGGTCTCGATCCGGCCCTGCTCGTGCTGTTCGGCGTGCGGGGCCACGGCTTCGAGTTCGACCATCGCCAGGTTGCAGTTCTGGCGGAAGCCGCCGTCGGGGTCCCAGACGTAGGCCACGCCGCCGGACATGCCCGCCGCGAAGTTGCGGCCGGTATGGCCCAGCACGACCACGGTGCCGCCCGTCATGTATTCGCAGCCATGGTCGCCGGTGCCTTCCACCACCGTGGCGGCGCCGGAATTGCGCACGGCGAAGCGCTCGCCCGCCACGCCGTTGAAATAGGCCTCGCCCGACAGCGCGCCGTACATCACGGTATTGCCCACGATGATGTGGTCGGGGCCGAAGCCGCGGAAGTCGTTGGGGGAGCGGACGATGATGCGTCCGCCCGACAGGCCTTTGCCGACGTAGTCGTTCGCCTCGCCCACCAGGTCCAGGGTGATGCCGTGCGCCAGGAAGGCGCCGAAGCTCTGGCCGGCCGAGCCGTTGCACTGGATGTGTATGGTGTCGGACGGCAGGCCTTCATGCCCGTAGCGGGCGGCGATCACGCCCGACAGCATGGCGCCTATGGTGCGGTTGCGGTTGCGCACGGGGGTGATGAAGGACACTTTTTCGCCGCGCTCGATGGCCGGCTTGCTGCGCTCGATCAGCTGGTGGTCCAGGGCGTGGTCCAGCGCGTGATCCTGTTCTTCGGCCTGGAACAGCGGGCCGGACGATGGCACGGCGTGGAACACGCGCGAGAAATCCAGGCCGCGCGCCTTCCAGTGCTCGATGCCGGGGCGCAGGTTCAACAGGTCGACCCGGCCCACCAGGTCGTTGAAGCGGCGCACGCCCAGCTGCGCCATGATCTCGCGGACTTCTTCAGCCACGAAGAAAAAGTAGTTGACCACGTGTTCCGGCTTGCCCTGGAACTTCTTGCGCAGCACGGGATCCTGGGTGGCGACGCCGACGGGACAGGTGTTCAGATGGCATTTGCGCATCATGATGCAGCCTTCCACGACCAGCGGCGCGGTGGCGAAGCCGAATTCATCGGCGCCCAGCAGCGCGCCGATGACGACGTCGCGCCCGGTCTTCATCTGGCCGTCGGCCTGCACGCGGATGCGGCTGCGCAGATTGTTCAGCAGCAGCGTCTGCTGGGTTTCGGCCAGGCCCAGTTCCCAGGGCGTGCCGGCGTGCTTGATGGACGAAACCGGGGAAGCCCCCGTGCCGCCGTCGTGCCCGGCGATCACCACGTGATCGGCCTTGGCCTTGGCGACGCCCGTCGCCACCGTGCCGACGCCCACCTCGGACACCAGCTTGACCGAGATGGAGGCGCGCGGATTGACGTTCTTCAGGTCGTGTATCAGCTGCGCCAGGTCCTCGATGGAATAGATGTCGTGATGCGGCGGCGGCGAGATCAGGCCGACGCCGGGCACCGAGTAGCGCAGCTTGGCGATGTATTCCGACACCTTGTGGCCGGGCAGCTGGCCGCCTTCCCCGGGCTTGGCGCCCTGGGCCATCTTGATCTGGATCTGGTCGGCGCTGCTCAGGTATTCGGCCGACACGCCGAAGCGCCCCGACGCCACCTGCTTGATGCGCGAGCGCAGGGAATCCCCGGCATTCAGCGGAATGTCGGCTTCGATGCGGCCGCCGCCCAGGAAGGACGCAAGGGTGTCGCCCTTCTTGACGGGGCTCTTGCCGTCCCGCATTTCGGCCCGGTAGCGCAGTTCGTCCTCGCCGCCCTCGCCGGTGTTGGATTTGCCGCCGATGCGGTTCATGGCGACGGCCAGCACGGTATGGGCTTCGGTCGAGATCGAGCCGAGGGACATGGCGCCCGTCGCGAAGCGCTTGACGATCTCCTTGGCGGGTTCGACCTCGCTCAGGGGGATGGCGCGCGCCGGGTCGACCTCGAACTCGAACAGCCCGCGCAGCGTCATGTGGCGGCGCGATTGGTCATTGATGAGCTGCGCGTATTCCTTGTAGGTGGCGTAGCTGTTGGCGCGCGTGGCGTGCTGCAGCTTGGCGATGGAATCCGGCGTCCACATGTGCTCTTCGCCGCGCACGCGCCAGGCGTAGTCGCCGCCGGTTTCCAGGGCGTTGGCCAGCACCGGGTCGTTGCCGAAGGCGGCCGTGTGCATGCGCAGCGCTTCTTCCGCCACTTCGAAAATCCCTATGCCTTCGATATGGCTGGGCGTGCCCGCGAAATACTTGTCGATCAGCCCCGAGCTCAGGCCCACGGCTTCGAAGATCTGCGCGCCGGTGTACGACATGTAGGTCGAGATCCCCATCTTGGACATGACCTTGTTCAGGCCCTTGCCGATCGCCTTGATGTAGTTCTTGACGGCGGTCTCGGGCTGCGGCAGGGTGGCGAGCGATTCCAGGGCCAGGTAGGGATGGATGGCTTCGGCGCCGTAGCCGCCCAGCAGGGCGAAGTGATGCACCTCGCGCGCCGAGCCGGTTTCCACGACCAGGCCGGTGCTGGTGCGCAGGCCCGCGCGGATCAGGTGCTGGTGGATGGCCGAGGTCGCCAGCAGCGCCGGAATGGCCACGTGCTCGCTGTCGATCTGCCGGTCGGTGATCAGCAGGATGTTGTAACCGCTGCGCACGGCGTCCGCCGCGTTGGAGCACAGCGCGGCGATACAGGCCTCGATGCCGTCCGGCCCCCAGGCGACGGGATAGGTGATGTTCAGCTCGAAGCAGCGGAACTTCTGCGACGTGATCTGGGCGATGTTCCGGATCTGGGCCATGGCCGCGAAATCCAGCACCGGCTGCGACACTTCCAGGCGCAGCGGCGGATTCACGTTGTTGATGTCCAGCAAGTTGGGCTTGGGGCCGATGAACGACACCAGCGACATCACCAGCTGTTCGCGGATCGGGTCGATGGGCGGGTTGGTCACCTGCGCGAACAGCTGGCGGAAGTAGTTGTAGAAGGGTTTGTTGCGATTGGACAGCACGGCCAGCGGGGCGTCGTTGCCCATCGAGCCCGTGGCTTCCTCGCCCGTGGCGGCCATGGGCTCCAGGATCACCTTGAAGTCTTCCTGAGTCCAGCCGAAGGCCTGCTGGCGGTCCAGCAGCGACGCCACCTTGTGCGGCGTGTCGTCCAGCTTGGGCGCGGGCAGGTTTTCCAGCTTCAGGCGCAGGCGCTCGATCCATTGGCGGTAGGGGCGCGCGTTCGCCAGCTGGGCCTTGATTTCGGAATCGTCGATGATGCGGCCTTGCTGCAGGTCGATCAGGAACATCTTGCCCGGTTGCAGCCGCCATTTCTTGATGATGCGGTGCTCGGGGATGGGCAGGGTGCCGGCCTCCGAGGCCATGATCACCATGTCGTCGTCGGTCACCAGGTAGCGGGCGGGGCGCAGCCCGTTGCGGTCCAGCGTGGCGCCGATCTGCCGGCCGTCGGTGAAGGCCACGGCGGCGGGGCCGTCCCAGGGCTCCATCATGGCGGCGTGGTATTCGTAGAACGCACGGCGGTTCTCGTCCATGCCGGCATGCTGCTCCCAGGCTTCCGGAATCATGATCATCATGGCGTGGGCCAGCGAATAGCCCGACATCACCAGCAGTTCCAGGCAGTTGTCGAAGGTGGCCGTGTCGGACTGGCCCTCGTACACGATGGGGTAGAGCTTGGGCAGGTCCGCGCCCAGCACGGCCGACTGCATCATGCCTTCGCGGGCGCGCAGCCAGTTGAAATTCCCTTTCACGGTGTTGATCTCGCCGTTGTGGGCGATCATTCGGTAGGGGTGGGCCAGCGGCCACGCCGGGAAGGTGGTGGTGGAGAAGCGCTGGTGCACCTTGGCCAGCGCGGAAACCGCCCGGGTGTCGGCCAGGTCGCGGTAATAGCGGCCGACCTGGTTGGCCAGCAGCAAGCCCTTGTAGACCACCGTGCGCACGGAAATCGACGGCACGAAGTATTCGCGGCCGTGCGCCAGCCGCATGTGCTGGATGGCGTGGCTGGCGGTCTTGCGGATGACGTACAGCTTGCGCTCCAGCGCGTCGGGCACCATGATGTCGGCGCCCCGGCCGATGAAAAGCTGCCGTATCACCGGCTCGCAGGCGCGCACCGTGGGCGACATCGGCATGTCGCGGTCGATGGGCACGTCGCGCCAGCCCAGCACCACCTGGCCTTCGTCGCGCACGGCGCGTTCCAGCTCCTGCTGACAGGCCAGGCGCGAAGCGGTTTCCTTGGGCAGGAACACCATGGCGACGCCGTATTCGTCAGGCGGGGGCAGTTCCACCCCCTGCGCGGCCATGTCTTCCCGGTATAGGGTGTCGGGAATCTGGATGAGGATGCCGGCGCCGTCGCCCATGAGCTCGTCCGCCCCCACCGCGCCGCGGTGGTCCAGGTTCTCCAGGATCTTCAGGCCCTGCTGGATGATGGCGTGGCTCTTGCGGCCCTTGATGTGGGCGACGAAGCCCACGCCACAGGCGTCGTGCTCATTGCCCGGGTCGTACAGCCCCTGTCTTGCTGGGGCCGCCTGGACGGCGGGCGGGCGGGCTTTCACGGTCGGTTTGCGTGGGGCTTGGGACATGGTCGTGCTCTGGGATTGTTGCGATGCAAGAAAACCAAGATACCGTCAGGCGAGCGGGCGCGCAATAAAAATAAATAGGGGTCCGTCCCCATTTATTGACAGGCTATTTTTACAAAAAAATAAATAGGGACGTATCTAATCCATTGAAAAAAAAGGGTCAGGCCCGAGACGGTGCCTGACCTGCGCCGGCTTTGCGCGGGCGCCCGCGCGGCGCGGGCGCAACACGGCGGCTGGCCCGGGTCGCCAGATGCGCCAGGAAATCGGCCCCGCCCACCGCCCATTGCCCGAACAGCGCGTTCTGGATGCGCTGCGCATCGGCGGGCGGCAGGCCTTGGGCCAGCCGGTCCCGGTAGCGGGCCTGGCGGGCGAAGGGCGTGTTGCCGTCCGCCCAGTAATCGTGGTGATCTCGGAGCAGGGTGCCCGCGCCGCGGCCGACGTGCTCCTGCGCCGACGACCATGGCCAGGATTCCGCGCGGTCCACATAATGCAACTGCGCCGGCAGGGACTCTAGCCACACCATGGCCGGCAGCACCCAGCTGCCGGGTTCGACCAGGGCGCTGCGGTAGCGGCCCGCGAAGACCCGGCCGCCGGCCGATGCGGCGGCGATCCGCCTGCCCAGGGCCTGCACCAGCCTGGGCATGCTGCGTTCGTCGGGCGGCGTGGCCAGCAGGGTGATGCGGTCATTCAGCAGCAGCCAGGCGTGCAGCGACACCTTGCATTCGCGCGCCTCGCGTTCCAGCATCGCCAGCAAGGCGTCGAGCTCGTCCGCCGGCGTGGGGTCGGATGCGCGCGCCAAGGGGTGTGCGAACCGCGCCTCCACCAACTGTGGAACCGACGGGGCATAAAGGCGTGGCAAACGGGCCATGGCGGCGTGTGTGGCGGGTGAAGAAGAAATAATTCTAACGTGTGCACGCCCTGACGGAATCAATTAATCTAGGGCCGTACCTCCTAAGCTTTAGGTTCTCGATGCATTCAACAGGGAGTATGTCTATGCAGCCGACCCTACCAGCCCAAGGCGCGCCCCTGCGCATACGCCGCATCGCCGTCTGCGGCGCGGGCGTCATGGGCGCCCAGATCGCAGCGCACTGCGTCAATGCGGGCCTGCCCGTCGTGCTTTTCGATCTGGCCGCCAAAGAAGGCGACAAGAGCGCCATCGCCCGGAAAGCCATCGACCAATTGCGCCAGCTGAGTCCGGCGCCGTTGGGCACGCCGGATCTCGCCGCGCTCATCGAGCCGGCCAATTACGACGAGCATCTGGGCCGGCTGCGGGAATGCGACCTGGTCATCGAAGCCATTGCCGAGCGCATGGACTGGAAGCGCGACCTCTATCAAAAGATCGCGCCGGCCCTGCGCGCCGACGCGCTGCTGGCCAGCAATACTTCCGGCCTGTCCATCACCGAACTGTCCGGGGCGCTGCCCGAGGCCTTGCGCGCGCGCTTCTGCGGCGTCCACTTTTTCAACCCGCCGCGCTACATGCCGCTGGTCGAGCTCATCCCCACCCGGGACACCGACCGCGGCCTGCTCGACGTCCTGGAAACCTTCCTGGTTTCATCGCTGGGCAAGAGCGTGGTCCGCGCCCGGGACACGCCCAACTTCATCGGCAACCGCATCGGCGTCTTCGGCATCCTGTCGGTCATGGAGCAGGCGCGGCGCTTCGGCCTCAGCTACGAGCTCGTCGACGACCTGACGGGCGCGCGCCTGGGCCGGGCCAAGTCCGGCACCTTCCGCACGGCCGACGTCGTGGGCCTGGACACCCTGGCCCACGTCGTCCGGACCATGCAGGAACAGTTGCCGGAAGACTCCTTCCATGCTCATTTCGGCTTGCCGCGCGTGGTCGCCACGCTGATCGAAAAAGGCGCGCTGGGCCAGAAGACGGGCGCCGGCTTCTATCGCAAGGAAGGCAAGGCCATCCTCAGGCTGGATCCGGACAGCGGGCAATACGTGCCCGCCGACGCCAAGATCGACGAAAGCGTGGCCGCCATCCTGGCCGAGCGCGATCCGGCCAAGAAGCTGACGGCGCTGCACGAGTCCCAGCATCCGCAGGCGCGGTTCCTGTGGGCCGTGCTGCGCGACATCTTCCACTACAGCGCGGTCCACCTGGCCGACATCGCCGACAACGCCCGCCAGCTGGACCTGGCCATGAAATGGGGTTTCGGGCACGAGCAGGGGCCTTTCGAAATCTGGCAAGCTGCCGGCTGGCAGGAAGTGGCCGGCTGGATCGCCGCCGACATCCAGGCGGGCGAGGCCTTGTCCAGCCGGCCGCTGCCGGACTGGGTGATGCGCGGGCCGGTCTGGGAAGCGCGCGGCGTGCATACCGCCGCCGGCTCCTGGAACCCGCGTGACGCGCGGTTCGAAGGGCGCAGCACCCTGCCCGTCTACCAGCGGCAGGTGGGCGCGCCGCGGCTGGCCGGCGAAGCGCCCGGCCTGGAGCGCAAAATCGTCTTCGAAGACGAGGCCGTATGCGCCTGGACGCTGCCGGCGCCGCATCCGTCCGACGTCTTGCTGCTGTCTTTCAAGACGCGCATGCATACGCTCAGCCCGGAAGTCGTCCGCGGCATCATGCACGCGGTGGACCTGGCCGAAGCGTCTTTCGCGGCGCTGGTCATCGGCCAGCTGGGCGATCCCTTCTCCGCCGGCGCCGACCTCAAGGCCCTGATGCCGCTTTTCGCGCAGGGCGGTCCGGCCGCCGTGGCGCCCATCGAACAGGAAATGCAGGACATGGTCATGCGCCTGCGTTATGCGCAGGTGCCGGTCGTGGCGGCACTGGCCGGCATGGCGCTGGGCGGCGGCTGCGAACTGTCCGTGCATTGCGCGCATCGGGTGGCGCATTTCGAAACCTACATCGGCCTGGTCGAGACCGGCATCGGCCTGGTCCCCGGGGCCGGCGGCCTGACCTGGGCGGCCAGGCGCGCGGCCGAGCTGCAGGCGCTGGGCGCGCCCGACGCGCCTCTGCTGGCCTATCTCAAGAAATTCGCCCTGGCCATCGCCGGCGCCCAGGTCTCGGCGTCCGCCCCGGACGCCCAGCGGCTGGGCTTCCTGGACCCTTCCGACACCATCGTCATGAACCGGCATGAATTGCTGTACGTGGCCGTGCGCGTGGCGCGCGCCATGGCCGAGTCCGGCCGGCGCCCACCCCTGCCGCGGCCCTTCCCGGTGGCGGGGCGCGACGCCCTTGCCACGCTGAAGGGCCAGCTGCTGAACATGAAGGTCGGCGGGTTCATCTCCGACTACGACTACGTCGTGGCCGGCGAGGTGGCCGATGTCCTGTGCGGCGGCGACGTCGATCCCGGTTCGCTGGCCGACGAGGCCTGGATGCTGGCCCGCGAGCGCCGCGCGTTCCTGGGCCTGCTGGGCCGGCCTCAGACCCAGGAACGCCTGATGGGCTTCCTGAAGACCGGCAAGCCGGTGCGCAACTGACACGGGGGAAAAGCATGTCCACATTGCAACAGGCATATATCGTCGCCGCCACGCGCAGCCCCATCGGCAAGGCGCCGCGCGGCGTATTCGCGCACACCCGTCCCGACGACCTGCTGGCCAAGGTGATACGAGGGCTGCTGGCCCAGGCGCCGGGGCTGGACCCCGCCGCCATCGAGGACTGCATCGTCGGCTGCGCCATTCCCGAAGGCCCACAGGGCTTCAACGTGGCGCGCATCGGCGCGCTGCTGGCGGGCCTGCCGGTGTCCGTGGCCGGCGTGACGGTCAACCGCTTCTGCGCATCGGGCCTTACCGCCATCGCCATGGCGGCGGACCGCATCCGCGTCGGCGAGGCCGACGTCATCATCGCCGCCGGCACCGAGTCCATGAGCCAGGTGCCCGTCATGGGCGTCAATACCAGCTTCAGCCCCGAAATCTTCGCGCGCGACGAAAACCTGGGCATTGCGTACGGCATGGGCCTGACCGCCGAACAGGTGGCCGAGCGCTGGAAGGTCTCGCGCGAGGACCAGGACGCCTTCGCCCTGCGTTCGCACGAACGCGCGCTCGCGGCGCAGCGGTCCGGCGAGTTCGCCGACGAGATCCTGCCCATCGAAGTGGTCCGCCGCACGCCCGATCCGGCGCTGGGGGCGGACGCCGGCGGCATCCAGGAACGGCGCCGCACGGTCGAGCTCGATGAAGGCCCGCGCGCCGACACCAGCATCCAGGCGCTCTCGCGCCTGCGCCCGGCATTCGCCGCCAGGGGCAGCGTCACCGCGGGCAACAGCTCGCAGATGTCCGATGGCGCGGGCGCCCTGCTCGTGGTGTCGGAGCGCGCGCTGAAAACGCACGGCCTGCAGCCCATCGCGCGTTTCGTGTCGTTCGCCGTCAAAGGCGTTCCGCCCGAAATCATGGGCATAGGGCCCAGGGAAGCCATTCCGCAGGTGCTCAGGCAGGCCGGGCTGAGCTTGGGCAACATGGGCTGGATAGAACTGAACGAAGCCTTCGCCGCCCAGGCGCTGGCCGTCATCCGCGAGCTCGGTCTCGACCCGGAAATCGTCAACCCCCTGGGCGGCGCCATTGCCCTGGGGCACCCGCTGGGCGCCACCGGCGCCATACGCGCCGCCACCCTGGTGCACGGCCTGCGCCGGCGCAAGCTGGACTACGGCATGCTCACCATGTGCGTCGGCACCGGCATGGGCGCCGCCGGCATTTTTCAGAGGATGTGACCATGGACACTGTCACCGGAGGGGTCGGCCTCCGTACGGGGCCGGGCCCCATGGAGCCCGTCATGGGTTCGCACCCCCTGCGCTATCGGCATTGGGCGCCGCAGTGGCCCACGCGCCCGACGCTGGTCCTGATCCACGGCCTGTTCGGCGACATGGAGTCCTGGCCCAGCCTGCTCCCGGAGGCGCTGCGCCTGGGCTTCGGCGTGCTCTGCATCGAGCTTCCCAGCCACGGTGAAAGCCCCTTCGAGGCCACGGGTTTCGACCAGGCGGCCGCCCGGGTGGCCGAGACTCTGGCGCAAGCCGCGAACGGCCCGCTGGTCCTGGTGGGGCATTCCATGGGCGCGGCCATCGCCGCCCGCGTGGCGCGGCGCGTCGACGCCGCCCAGCTGCGATCGCTGCTGCTGATCTCGCCCGCGGGCTGCGGCCCCGACATCAACCAGAGCTTCGTGGACGGCATGCTGGCCGCCGCCGACAACCGGGCGCTGGAACATGAAATCGGCAAGTTGACGGTGGTTCCCTTCGGCCTGGATGAAGCCTACCTGAACGCCTATCGGTCCCGCCTGGCCGGGCAGCGCGCCGCCCTGGCGCGATTTTGCGCCACGGTGAGCGCCAAGGGCGTGCAGCAGGTGGACATCGTGCCCGACCTGGACGCGCTCGCCTGCCCGATCACGCTGGTCCATGGCCGCGAGGACCGCATCATTCCCTGGCAGCACGCCCTGAACGTGCCGCCGCAGGTGGCGCTGCACCTTCCGCAGCGTGTCGGCCACATTCCCTACGAAGAGGCGCCCGGGCTGGTGCACGGCATCATCGACCGGCTGTAGGGCGTTTACCCGTGCCGGGCCCGATAGGCATCGACGTGACGCTTGAGAATCGCCACCAGCTCCGCCATGCGGGGCTGGACGCGCTGGTTGGGCCCGCCTATCAGTAAGGCAAAGCAGCGTCCCTCCAGAGGAAAGGGCATCGCCACCCCCCCGAGGTCGGGGGTATAGCCGCCTTCGCCGAGGAACCATCCGCGTTCCCTGGACGTCTGGATCTCCTGTTCCACGGCGGCCGCCGTGGTGAGCGTCATTTCGGTATAGGCCTGGAAGGACGTCTTGCGCAGGATGGAAGCCCGGGTTTTCTCGTCCATCTGCGACAGCAGCGCACGGCCGGTGGCCGTGGCATGCAAGGGCACGCGCTTGCCCACCGGCGCCGCATACCGGATGGGATGAGGGGATTCGACCGTTGCCACGAACGTGGCATAGGCGTCGCTGGCCGCCGCAAGGACAGCCGTTTCGCCCGTTTCCGCAGCCAGCCGCTCAAGGAGCGCATGGACGTCCTTGGGTACCGGCTGAGCTTGTTCGATCCGGTTCACGAGATCCGCCAGCAGCGGGGCCGGATAGTAGCCGCCTTTGGGGCGAGGCTCATACAGATAGCCGCGTGTTTTCAATGTGCCGAGCAGCTTGAAAGTGCTGGAACGCGGCCAGCCAAAGTGGTTCGCAATGTCGGCAAGCGTGGCCGGGCGCTGATGCGCGGCGAAGAACTCCAGGAGTTCAAGGACGTTGGCGGCTTGCTTGTTCACGATGGCTGATTCTTCCGTATGGGGACGCCTGAATTTCGACCGTAAGCATACACCACCGCCTTCCCGCGCCCGGAAAGGAATAGCCCGTTTGTGTCTGCGCATCCGGGTTATCACCATGCAAGAGGAATTGATCATTAGTTCCCATATAGGTATTATTTGTCCACACACAGGAACAAAGAGATTTTTCAAGGCGAGGATGATGGAAGCAAAACTGGCGCATGGGCCGCTGACCGGCATACGGGTGATCGACATGACGTCCGTGCTCATGGGGCCTTTTGCGTCGCAGGCGCTGGGGGACATGGGGGCCGACGTCATCAAGGTGGAAGCGCCCCAGGGGGACCTGGTCCGCGAAATCGGCCCCGCGCGCAACGACGGCATGGGGCCGGTGTTCCTGAACGCGAACCGCAACAAGCGCAGCATCGTGCTGGACCTGAAAAGCAAGGAGGGCATGCAGGCGATGCACCGGCTGCTGGAAGGCGCCGACGTCCTGATGTACAACGTTCGGCCGCAGGCGATGGCGCGTCTCGGGCTGGCCTACGAAGACGTGGCGGCCGTCAATCCTCGCATCGTCTATGCGGGGCTGTTCGGATTCGGGCAGGATGGCCCCTACGCCGCCAGGCCCGCGTACGACGATCTCATCCAGGGCGCGGCGACGCTCTCTTCCCTGATCGCACAGGCCTCGGGCGGCATTCCACGCTACGTACCCACGGCGATCGCCGACCGCGTGGTGGGCATCACCGGGGTCAACGGCATCCTGGCCAGCCTGCTGGCCCGCGAGCGCACCGGGCGCGGCGACAAGGTGGACATCCCCATGTTCGAAACCATGGTGGGCTTCGTCATGGGCGACCACATGGGCGGCCTGACTTACGAGCCGCCCCTGGATCGCGGCGGCTATGCGCGGCAGCTGTCTCCCGAGCGGCGCCCCTACCAGACCCGCGACGGCCACATTTGCGCGCTGGTCTACACCGACAAGCAGTGGCGTGGGTTTCTGCGCGAGATCGGCCGGGAAACGCTCATGGAGGAAGACGCCCGCTTCTCCACCTATGCCCAGCGGTCGCAAAACGTCGATTACGTCTACGGCGTCCTGGCGGGCATTTTCATGGAGCGCTCGACGGACGACTGGATGCGGTTGCTCGAACGCGCCGATGTGCCGTTCATGCCGCTGCACACTCTGGAAAGCGTGCTCGAAGACCCGCACCTGAAAGCCACCGGGTTCTTCCGCATCGTCGACCACCCCACCGAGGGCGCCATCCGCAGCATGCGTGCGCCCATGGTCTGGAAGAACAATCCGCCCTCCGAACCGCGTCCCGCCCCCAGGCTGGGGCAGCACACTCGCGAGGTGCTCGCGGAACTTGGCTATCCGCCCGAACAGATCGACGCCATGGCGGCCGCCGGCGCCCGTGCCGGCGCAAGGGCCGGGGCGGGCTGACATGCCTGCCCGCGGCGCATCGACTTCAACCCAGCATACGGAGATCCCTCTATGATCCGGTCCCTGTTTTTCGCACCCGCCAACCGTCCTGACCTCGTCGTCAAGTTTCCCCGATTTTCCGCGGACTGCAGCGTGATCGACCTGGAGGACGGTACGCCGAGCGGTGAAAAAGCGGCCGCGCGCACCGCGCTGGCCAAAACGGTGGACGGCGCCCGCAAGGCGGGGCTCGCCGGCATGCTGGCGGTGCGCGTGAACGTGCCCGATTCTCCCCACTATCTGGCCGACCTCGAAGCCGCCTTCGCCTGCGACATCGATGCGGTGGTCATTCCCAAGCTGGAAAGCCCGGCGCAGGCGCTGGCCGCCGCCCACTGGATCGAGCACGGCTGCAAAGGGCGCGGACGCCGGCCGATGCTGATCGGCGGGCTCGAATCCGTTCGCGGCGTACTGAACGCCGTGCGAATCTGCGACGAGACGCCGTATCTCGGCGCCGTCTACTTCGGCGCGGAGGACTTCGCCGCGGACATCGGCGGGCGCCGCACGCGCGATGGCGACGAGGTGGCCACCGCGCGCGGCTGGGCGGTCATGGCGGCGCGCGCGGCGGGGCTGATCGCCTTCGACCAGGCGGTGCTCGACATTCGCGATGACGCTCTTTTCACCGAAGACGCCAGGCGCGGACGCGACATGGGCTATCAAGGGAAAATCTGTGTGGCGCCCGCGCAGGTGGCCCTGGCCCATGCCGCGTTCTCGCCCACGCAAGAAGAAATCGACTATGCCCGCCGCCTGGTCGATGTCTATGAAGCCGCCACGGCCAGGGGCATCGGTACGATAGATTTCGAAGGCAAGATGGTCGACGGCCCCCTGCTGAAGCGCTCGCAAGCCGTGCTCGCCGCGGCTGGAGCGGCCTGATCATGCCGCGCCTGGTTGCCCTCGATGAGCTGGACCTGTCCGCCTACATACGTCCCGGCGACGGCGTCGTATTCGGCCAGGGAACGGCCGAGCCGCTCAGCCTGACGGCCAAGCTGGCGGAGCAGCGCCGCAGCTATCCCGGCGCGCAGGTGTTCGTGCCCATCACTTTTTCCGCTACTTTCGACCCCAAGCATGCCGACTGCCTGCGATTTCGCGGCACGGGCGGCATCGGCGGCATGCGCAAGATGGCCGGCAGCGGGGCGCTCGACCCCATCCCTTGCCATATCTCGGCCGTGGAGCGCCTGATCGCCGACGGCCTGATCGCTTCGGACGTCGTCATGCTGCTGGTGAGCCCGCCGAACGAACGGGGGGAATACAGCCTGGGACTGGTCAACGACTATGTCCGCGCCGCTGTTTCCCGCGCCCGGGTCGTGATTGCGGAAATCAGCGACCAAGTGCCCTGGGTCTATTGCGACCAGCCATTGCGGGAAGAAGAGATCACCATTGCCGTGCGCACCGATGTCGCGCCCGCCGAATTGCCCACGGCGGCCTTCTCCGACCGGGAGCGGCGCATTGCGGCCCATCTGCAGCCTTTCATCCCGGACCGGGCCACGCTCCAGGTGGGCATCGGCGCCGTGCCGGAAGCCATCCTCGCATCGCTGGCGGACCGTTCCGGCCTGGGGCTGCATTCCGGCATGCTGGGCGATTCGGTGGTCGATCTCATCGAACGGGGCGTCATCACCAACGCCCACAAGGGCATCGACCCCGGCGTGTCGATTACAGGAGCCCTGTTCGGCACCCGCAACAAGCTCTATCGCTTCGCCCACCGGAACCCCGCCGTCCGTCTTTGCTCGACCCGCTATACGCACGACCTCCGGACCCTCTCCGGCGTGAAGAATCTGGTGTCGTTCAATTCGGCGCTCGAGGTCGACCTCACCGGCCAGGTGAACGCCGAAGCCATCGGCGCCAACCATATCGGGGCGGTCGGCGGTCAAGTGGACTTCGTGCGCGCGGCCGTCCTGTCCGGGGGCGTGTCCATCATCGCGCTGCCCGCCGCCGGCAAAAAGAACGAAAGCCGGATCGTGAGCGCCCTCTCCGGCCCCGTCACGACGGCACGCAGCGACGTCGATCTGATCGCCACGGAATACGGCGTTGCCCGGCTCAAGGGGCTGGGGCTGCGTGAACGCGTCCGGGCGATGGTCGCGATCGCCGCGCCTGAACACCGGGACTCCCTCATGCGCGAGGCGCGACAAACATGGAGCGATTTGTGAAGCTGACCGATGAAGTGAAGTTTGAAGTGGTCGAGGGCGCGATTGCCGTCATCACCATCGACCGGCCGGAACGGCGCAACGCCATCAACCAGGGCGTCATCAAGGGCCTCGAGCAGGCATGGAAGCGGCTCGAGGAAGACGGCGCTCTACGGGTCGGCATCCTGACCGGCAGCGGCGACAAGGCTTTCTGCGCGGGGATGGACCTCAAGGAAGCGGCGGCCATGCGGCTGAAGGTGCCGCCGCGCGATATGTTCCCGGTGCTGGGCGATTCCATGCAAGTCAGCAAACCCACCATTGCCGCCGTCAATGGGGCGGCCTTGGCCGGCGGATGGCTGTTCGCGCAGATGTGCGACCTCTGCATCGCGGCGGATCACGCTACGTTCGGCATCACCGAGGCCAAGGTGGGGCGCGGCATGCCCTGGGCGGCGCCGCTGATCCGGATGCTGCCGCAGCGCATCTTCATGGAGGTGGTGCTCACCGCGCAGCCCCTGAGCGCCCGGCGCGCGCATGAGCTGGGCTACGTGAATGACGTCGTTCCGTTCCCGCGGCTTCTGGAGCGCGCGCTCGGCATGGCGCGCGAGATCGCGGCCAATGCGCCGCTCACGGTCAAGGCTGCCAGGGAGCTCGTCTACTTGAGCGCCGAAATGGGCCGCTCGGCCGGCTTGCGCGCCGCCCACCACCTGTTTGAATCCGTCTATTTGAGTGACGACGCCCAGGAAGGCCCGCAAGCCTTCGCCGAGAAGCGCCCGCCGAAATGGACGGGCCGGTGAACCCGGCCGGATTTTTCCATGCCATGACTTCTTACCCAGCAGGATCAGAACATGAACTTTGAACCGAGCCAAGAACACGAGTCCATACGCGTAGCAGTCAAGGCCCTTTGCGACCGATTCCCCGAAAGCTACTGGCTGGAGCGGGACGCCGACGGCGAATTCCCGCACGAGTTTTATACAGCCATGGGCCAGGCAGGCTGGCTGGGCATAGCGATACCGGAGCAGTACGGCGGCGCGGGGCTGGGCGTGCAGGAGGCGTCCGTCATGATGCAGACCGTTGCCGAATCCGGCGCCTGCCTGAGCGGCGCTTCCGCGGTCCACATCAATATTTTCGGCCTGCTGCCGGTGGTCGTCTACGGCACCGAAGAACAGAAGCGGCGCATGCTGCCGCCCATCGTCGACGGGCGGCTCAAAGCCTGCTTCGGCGTCACCGAGCCCGACGCCGGCCTGAACACGACGCGGCTGAAAACGCGGGCGGTCCGACAGGGCGACAAGTACGTCGTGCACGGCCAGAAAGTCTGGATATCGACGGCGCAAGTCGCGGACAAGATCATGCTGCTTGCCCGCACCACCGCGGTCGAAGACCTGCCCTCGGGGCGGACTTCGCATGGTCTCACGCTGTTCTATACCGACCTGGATCGCAGCAAGATAGACGTACGCCTGATCGATAAAATGGGCCGCAAATGCGTCGACTCCAATGAGCTATTCATAGACGGCCTGGAGATACCGGTCGAGGACCGCATCGGGGAAGAAGGGAAGGGCTTCAAATACTTGCTGCACGGAATGAATCCCGAACGCGTGCTGCTGGCCGCCGAAGCCGTCGGCGTCGGGCGCATCGCCTTGCGGAAGGCAACGGGCTACGCGGCGGAACGCAAGGTGTTCGACCGTCCCATCGGCATGAATCAAGCCATCCAGCACCCCCTGGCGCGCAACTGGGTGGAGCTCGAGGCCGCCCAGCTTCTGACGGCGAAGGCCGCCTGGCTCTATGACAACGGCCGCGAGTGCGGCGCCGAAGCGAATGCCGCCAAGTACTACGCCGCGGAAGCGGGGTTCCGGGCCTGCGAGCAGGCCATCCTGACTCACGGCGGCATGGGGTATTCGAAGGAATTCCACGTCGAGCGCTATCTGCGTGAAATCATGATCCCCCGGATTGCGCCGGTGAGCCGCGAACTGATTCTCAGCCATATCGCCGAGCGTGTGCTCGGCCTGCCCAAGTCGTACTAGAAGGTCCGCGCCCCGTCAGGGCCGCAGCGCCTATAACCACAAAGGAGACACAACATGTCGAACAAGAGAACATACCGCCGGACGCTGCTGACGCTGGCGCTTTCATCGCTGATGCTGCCCATGGCCGGCGCCTGCGCGGACACATGGCCCAGCAAGCCCATCCGCCTGATCATTCCGGCGGGCCAGGGCGGCAGCGCGGATCCGCTCGGCAGAATGGTGGGAGAAGCCCTCGGCAAAGCGTTCAATCAGCAGGTCGTCGTGGAGAACCGGCCCGGCGCCAATGGAAACATCGGCGCAAGTACCGTCGTGAAGTCCGACCCCAACGGCTATACGCTGCTGCTCGGCTGGACCGGCACGCTGGTTCCCGTCGTCACCATGTACGACTCCAAGCCGTATCATCCTCAGCGCGATCTCGATCCCATCGTCCTGGTGGCCTCGGTACCGAATGTCATCGTCGTCCAGCCGTCCTTGGGCGTGAAGACGTTCCAGGAACTGGCGGACTATGCGAAGAAGAATCCCGGCGCGCTCAATTTCGGCTCGACCGGCAGCGGCAGTTCATATCACTTGTCGGGCGAGCTGTTCAACAAGGTCATGGGCGTATCGATGATCCACGTGCCGTACACCTCGCCGGGCGCCGTATTCACGGACCTGGTGGGCGGGCGCCTGCAGCTGGCCTTGCCCGGCATCACCGCCGCGGCTCCTTTGGTCGGCGATGGCCGGCTGAACGCCGTGGCGGTGATGTCTGCGACGCGCTCCGATGTCATGCCCGACGTCCCCACCACGACCGAGCTCGGTCAGCCCGAGCTGAAATCGGAGACCTGGTTCGGCCTGCTGGCGCCCAAGGGCACTCCGGCCGACGTCAAGCAGAAGATCAACGACGCCCTCAACACGGCGCTCAAGACTCCGGAGTTCCGCGGCAAGCTGGTCCAGATGGGCTTCACCACCATGGGCGGCACGTCGCAGCAATTTGCCGACACGCTGGCCGAAGACATAAAGAAATGGGGCGAGATCATCAAGTTCTCCGGAGCGAAACGCGATTGAGCCCGGGCCGCGTGTCCGGGCCGCGCAACCCGCCTCAAGCCCGATCCGCCACCAGCGCGCACAGCGCCTGGGTGACGGCCTTCTTGCTGTGCTCGCGCCGTTCCAGCATGCCGACGCCCCGCAGGATGGCCGGGCCGGGCAGGTCTTTGACGACCAGCTGCTGTTCCGACCATTCCGCATTGGCCAAGTGCGGCACGATGGCGACGCCGTAGCGTTGCCGGACCAGCTGCGCGATGGCTTCTATGGAGTTGAGCTCCAGCGCGATATTGGGCGTGATGCCCAGCTGCTCCAGCGCGAAGCTGACCAGCCTGCCCGTCCAGAGCGAGCGGTCGAACTGCAGGAACGGTTCGTGCAGCAGCAGGTCCAGGACGGAGCGGCGGACCATTTCCTGGGGCGCGATGAGCACCAGCCTTTCCTGGTAGAACGGCGTCCATATCACCCCAGCCGGCACCGCGTAGGGCGGTTCCGCCACGACGGCGGCGTCGAGTTCGCCCTTGGCGACCATGCGGGCGAACTCGCCCGACTGGCCCGCCAGCAGCCGCAAGTCCAGCGCCGGGTATTCCCGCTTGATGCGCGCCAGCGCGCCGCCGAAGGAGCCCATCAGCGCGGAGACCAGGGCGCCGACGTGCAGCGTGCCGCGCAGCACGCCGCCGGGCTGGCTGAGCAAGTGGTCGTAGTCGGCCACCAGTTTTTCCAGGCGTTCCAGCACCCGCCGCCCGTCGGGCGTGACCGCCAGCGACTGCGGACCGCGCTCGAAGAGCTTGACGCCCAGCTCGCTTTCCAGGTTCTTGATCTGCAGGCTGACGGCGGCCTGGGTCAGGCCGACCTGACGGCCAACTTCGGCGAAGCTGCCCAGCCTGCCGGCCGCCAGCGCGGTACGGAACTGCCTTATCGACGACATGAGAGTTGGCTATAAAAATAAATTGGCCTGTCCAAAATAATTAATAGTTTTACTTTTGTCAACACCGGAGGCATCATAGGAAGACCCATTTCCCCCGTATCGGAAACCACAGCCATGAGCGAAACCTCTTCCACCCTGAGCGTCGAAATCTGGCGCGGCGGGCAGAACGGAAGCTACCAATCTTTTGAAGTGCCGCGCCGCGCCAGCCAGACGGTGCTGGACGTCGTCACCCACATTCAGCGGCAGATGGATCCCACGCTGTCCTACCGTTTCGCCTGCCGCGTCGGCATGTGCGGCTCCTGTGCCATGCAGGTCAACGGCGTGGCGCGCTGGACTTGCCGCACCCACGTGTCCAAAGTCGCGAAAGACGGGCGGCTGCAGCTGGCGCCCTTGTCGAACATGCCCGTGATCAAGGACCTGGTCGTCGACATGGACACTTTCTTCGAAAAAATCCAGGCCGCGCACGGCCGCTTCAAGGGCGAACACACGCGCCACGAGCCCGTCGCGCTGGTCAAGCCCGACAGCCCGGCCCGCCAGGAAGCGGACGCCGGCATCGAATGCATAGGCTGCGGCGTATGCTATTCGTCCTGCGACGTCGTCACCTGGCGGCCGGACTACCTCGGGCCCGCCGCGCTGAACCGCGCCTGGACCCTGGTCAACGACGAGCGCGACGTCGACGGCGGCCGGCTGCTCGCCGTCGCGGGCGACGCGGGCTGCCATTCCTGTCACACGCAGGGCTCCTGTACGCTGCGCTGTCCCAAGCAGCTGTCGCCCACCGCCGGCATCGCCGGGCTCAAGCGCATGGCGGCGCGCGCGGCCATGCGCGGCGAACTCGGCAACGAAACCGGAGGCGCATGACATGGCGGGCATCAACGTCAAGGCGGCGCGCCGCTGGTATTGGCAGCGCATCACGGCCATGGCCATGGCCCTGTTCGTCGTCATCCACATCATCGTCATGGTCTACGCCATACGCGGCGGGCTCAGCGGCGCCGAAGTCCTGGCGCGCACGCGCGGGAACGTCCTGTGGGCGGGCTTCTACGGCGCTTTCGTCGTGCTCGTCAGCGTGCATGCGTCCATAGGCGTGCGCAACGTGCTGGTCGAATGGGCCCGCCTGCGCGACGGCGCGGCGGCCCTGCTGTCCAATCTTCTGTCGCTCGCCTTGCTGGTCATGGGCTTGCGCGCGGTCTGGGCGGTCACGTTGGGGGGCGCGGCATGAACGGCATGAAAAAAAACGGCCTGCGCGCCCGGTCGCACGCCAGCTGGCTGGCCTTCTTCCTGCACCGGGTCTCGGGCGTGCTGCTGACCATTTTCCTGCCCTTCCATTTCTGGACGCTGGGCCTCGCGCTGGAAAGCGAAGCGGCCCTGGACACCGCGCTCAAATGGTACGAGCATCCTTTGTTCAAGATCGGCGAATGGCTGCTGGTGTTCCTGCTGGCGGCGCACGCCCTGGGCGGGCTGCGCCTGCTGTTGCTGGAGTTCAGCCCATGGCGCGGCCTGCGCCCGGGCATGATCTCCGCCGGCGTCGCCTCGGCCGCCGCCGTATCGATCGTTTTCCTTATCGCCGCATTGGGTTGAAGCATGAAAGAAATTGACTACACGCAGGTGGAAGAGGCGGCCCGCGAACTCTACATACGCGCCTTGAAGCTCTTGCCGGACGACATCAAGACCGGCTTCGGCAATCTGCAAGCCATGGAAACGTCCGAACGGGCGCGCACCATCCTGAAAACCATGGTCACCAACATCCGCGTGGCCGAAGACAATCACAACCTGCTGTGCCAGGATACCGGCATCCCGATCTACAACGTGTTCATCGGGCGGAACGTGGCCGTGGACGGCTGGCGCATGAAGCAGGCCATCGCCAAGGGCTGCGAGCGCGCCACGCGCGAGCACCCGCTGCGGTCCAGCGTCGTGCATCCCATCAGCCGCGTGAACAATCACACGTCCTGTGGCCCCGGCGTGCCCGTCATCCATTTCGACTACGTCGAGGACGCCGACACGCTGGACATCGAAATGATCCCGAAGGGCAGCGGCTCCGAGAACAACTCCTTCCTGCGCATGGCCATCCCCGCCGAAGGCCTGGCGGCCGTGAAGCGCTTCGTCATCGATTGCGTGATCGACGCCGGCGGCAAGACCTGTCCGCCCACCATCGTGGGCGTCGGCGTGGGCGGCACGTCCGACCTGTGCGTGCACCTGGCCAAGAAAGCGGCCACGCGTCCGCTCGGGTCCGTATGCGCGGACCCGCTGGGGGCCGAGCTCGAGCGCGAGCTGTCGGCGGCGGTCAACAAGCTGGGCGTGGGCCCGCAGGGCCTGGGCGGGGACGCCACGTCCTTCGCGGTGCACATCGAACTGGCGGCCACGCACATCACCATGAATCCGGTCGCCGTGAACATGCAATGCCATTCGGCGCGGCGGGCCCGGGCGCACCTGGGTTCCGGCCGGATCGAATACGGCTTCTGAAGGAGGGAAACATGGCACATTACGACTTGACGATGCCGGTCACCGAGGAACAGGCGCGCCAACTGCGCGTGGGCGACACGGTCACCCTGCAGAAGACGCTGTTCGGCATACGCGACGCCACCTATATCGCAATGTTCGATCACGGCCGCAAGACGCGCTTCGACCTGAACGGCCATGCGGTGATCCACACCGCGCCCAACGTGCGCAAAGTACCCGTGTCGGACGAATTCCCGGCGGGCTACGAGTCCGTCTGCATCGGCACCACCACCTCTTCACGCATGGAGCGCTTCACCCGCCAGCTGATGTCGCAGTGCGGCGTGCGCTTCATCATCGGCAAGGGCGGCATGCACCAGGGCTCGCTCCAGGCCTTCCAGGAACTGGGCGGCGCCTACCTGGGCATCGTCGGCGGCACGGCCGCGCTGGAAACCACCTGGATCGAACAGATCGAAGACGTCGACCTGGACGACCTGAATCCCGAATCGCTCTGGAAATTCCGCATCCGCGACTTCGGCCCCTTGCTGGTGGCCATGGACAGCCACGGGGGCTCGCTGTACGACGAGGTGAACGGCGAAGTCAAGAGCCGCCGCGACGAAATCCTGGCATCCCTGGGGGCATCATGACGCCGCAGCCCGACGTAATCAGCACCGACATCCTGGTCCTGGGCTCGGGGGGCGCCGGCCTGTTCGCGGCCCTGCATGCGCACGACGCCGACCCTTCCCTGCACATCACCGTGGCCGTCAAGGGCCTGCTGGGCAAGTGCGGCTGCACGCGCATGGTGCAGGGCGGCTACAACGTGGCCCTGGCCGAAGGCGATTCCGCCGAGCGGCATTTCATGGACACCATCACCGGCGGCAAATGGCTGCCCGACCAGGAACTGGCATGGACGCTGGTGAACAAGGCCATAGAACGCATCCATGAACTCGAGAACGAGCTCGGCTGCTTCTTCGACCGCAACCCCGACGGCACCCTGCACCAGAAAGCCTTCGCGGGCCAGACCTTCGATCGCACCGTGCACAAGGGCGACCTCACCGGCATCGAGATCATCAATCGCCTGGCCGAACAGGTGTGGGCGCGCAAGATCCACCGCCTGGAAGAGCATCGGGCCATCGAGCTGATTCCTTCCGCCGACGGGGCGCGCATCGCCGGCGTGCTGATGATAGACCTGCGCACGGGGCTGTACCGGCTGGTGCGCGCCAAGGCCGTGCTGCTGGCCACGGGCGGCGGCCCCACCATGTATAAATTCCACACGCCGTCCGGCGACAAGAGCTGCGACGGCCTGGCCATGGCGCTGCGCGCCGGGCTGGGGCTGCGCGACATGGAAATGGTGCAGTTCCACCCGACGGGCCTGCTGGCCGGATCGGACACGCGCATGACCGGCACCGTGCTCGAAGAAGGGCTGCGCGGCGCGGGCGGCTACCTGCTGAACGGCAAGCAGGAACGCTTCATGCACAACTACGATCCGCGCGGCGAACGGGCCACGCGCGACGTCGTCTCGCGCGGCATCTATGCGGAAATGCGCGCGGGGCGCACTTCGCCGAACGGCGGCGTGTACATCCAGATGAGCCACCTGGGGCCCGACAAGGTGCGCAAGCAGTTCAAGGGCATGGTCGAGCGCTGCGCCGACTGCGGCTTCGATCTGGCCGGCGGCCTGGTCGAAGTCGTGCCCACCGCCCACTACATGATGGGCGGCGTGGTCTTCAATACCGATTGCAGCACCGAATGGCCCGGCCTGTTCGCGGCGGGCGAGGACACCGGCGGCGTGCACGGCGCCAACCGCCTGGGCGGCAACGGCGTGGCGAACTCGACGGTCTTCGGCGGAATCGCGGGCGACAGCATGGCGGCCTGGGTGCGGGGCAAAGAGCTCGTCGACGTCGACGAAGCGCGGCTGCGCCAGGCCGTCGCGGCCGCCGAGCGCCCCTTTGCGCAGCCGGGCGGCGACCTGCACGCCTTGCGCGAACGCCTGTGGGACTGCATGTGGAACGACGCGGGCATCGTGCGCGACGAGGCGGGGCTCAAGCGCGCCGCCGCCACGCTGGATGAACTCCATCGAGAACTGGAGCGCGTGGGCGTGGCCGACGGCAATCGGGCTTACAATCTGACCTGGCACGATTGGCTGAACATGGATAGCCTCATACACGTGAGCAAAGCCATCGTCAGCGCGGCGCTGGCGCGCGAAGATTCGCGCGGCGCGCACTTCCGTGAAGACTTCCCCGACGTGCGCGACCTGGAGAACTCCTGGTTCTCCGTCATGCGCCTGAAAGAAGGATCCCTGCAATTGACCAGGCAACCCGTCAAGTTCACCCGCGTCCGGCCCGGCGAAACCATACTCCTGGAAGAAGAGGCCAAGGCATGACGGCTCCGCCCCGCGGAGCCGACCTGCTGGCCCGCGCCCTGCGCCGGGCGGGGGTGGAAACCGTTTTCAGCCTGTCCGGCAATCACGTCATGCCGGTCTACGATGCGCTCTACACTGAAAAACTGGGCCTGGTCCATACCCGGCACGAAGGCGCCGCGGTCCACATGGCCGACGCCCACGCCCGGCTGACCGGGCGGGTGGCGGTCGCGCTCGTCACGGGCGGCCCCGGGCACGCCAACGCCGTTTCCGCCTTGTACACCGCCTACATGTCGGAATCGCCCGTCGTGCTGCTGTCCGGCCATGCGCCGCTGAACCAGCTGGGCCGGGGCGCCTTCCAGGAAATGGATCAGGTGGCCATGGCCCGGCCGGTGGTCAAGCAGGCCTGGGCGGCAAGCGACCCGGCCGCCATCGCCCAGGATTTCGCCCGCGCCTGCCGCCTGGCCTTGTCCGGGCGGCCGGGGCCGGTGCACCTGAGCCTGCCCACCGACGTCCTGGAAGCGCCGGCCGCCGGCGCCGCGCTTCCCGATGCCGCCGAATTCCAGGCCAGGCCCATGCCCTTGTCCGGCGACGCCGCGCACGACCTGCTGGCCCGCCTGCGCCAGGCGCGGCGGCCGCTGATCCTGGCCGGCCCGCAAGGCCTGACGGACAGCGGGCGCCGGGCCGTGCAGCGGCTTCAAGACGCTTGCGGCATGCCCGTCATCGCCACGGAAAGCCCGCGGGGCGGCAATGACCCGGCGCTGGGCGCCTTCGCGCCCTTGCTGGCGCAAGCCGATTGCGTGCTGCTGCTGGGCAAGCGGCTGGACTTCACGCTGGGCTTCGGCAAGGCGCCGGCATTCGCGGACGGCTGCGTTTTCCTGCAGGCGGACGCCGATGAAGACGAATTCCGGCGCAGCACGGAAGCCGTCGGCGACCGCCTGCGCGCCCGCGCCCGGTCCGACTTCCATTCCGCCGCGGCGGCCTTGGCGGACGCGGCCGCCGTCGGCGGGTCGCGTCGCATGGAGGCGGATTGGCCCGAACGCGTCCGGTCCGGCATCGCCTACCGGCCCGAAGCCTGGCGCCAGGCCGTGGCGGCGACCGCGGCCGGCGCGGCGGATGCGGCCAAGCCCGCCCCTTTGCACCCCGCCGCCCTGTGCGCCGCCGTCCAGCCTTTGCTGGACAGCCATCCCGACGCGGTGCTGGTGGTCGACGGCGGGGAATTCGGGCAATGGGCCCAGGCCTGCCTGCATGCGCCCCATCGCGTCATCAACGGCGCGGCGGGCGCGATCGGCGCCGCCCTGCCCATGGCCATCGGCGCCAAGCACGTCTATCCGGACGCGCCCGTGGTCGCGCTGATGGGCGACGGCACTTTCGGCTTCCATTGCGCCGAGCTGGACACCGCCTTGCGCTGCCGCGCGCCCATTCTTTGCGTGGTGGGCAACGACGCACGCTGGAACGCGGAATACCAGATCCAGTTGCGCAGCTACGGCGCCGGCCGCGCCATAGGCTGCGAGCTTCTGCCGTCGCGCTACGATCGTGTGGCGGCGGCCTTCGGCGGCCATGGCGAGCACGTGGACAAGGCGGCCGATCTCCCGGCCGCGCTGGCGCGCGCCGCGCAATCCGGCCTGCCGGCTTGCGTCAATGTCGCGCTCGACGGCCTGCCGGCGCCGGTCGTGCGCCGGCCCTCATGAGGCGCGCATGGCGCTTTGGCTGATTCTCGGGATAGGCAGCGCCATGGCGGGCTTCGTGCAGGGCCTCGCCGGCTTCGGTTTCGGCCTGGTGTCTCTGGCGATCTGGTCCTGGGTGCTGGAACCCGCCCTGGCCGTGCCGGTAGTGGTGTTCGGTTCGCTGGTCGGTCAGCTGCTGGCCTGCGGTTCGCTGCGCCATGGTTTCCGCTGGGATCGCGTCCGGCCTTTTCTGCTGGGCGGCATCGTCGGCATTCCGACGGGGCTCTGGCTGCTGGACATGATGGATCCTCTGTTCTTCAAGTTCGGGGTGGGGCTGCTGCTGGCGGTGTATTGCTCGTCCATGCTGTTGATCTCCAGCATGCCCCGCATCACGCGGGGCGGCCGCGTCGCCGACGGGGTCATTGGCTGGGTGGGCGGAACGATGAGCGGTTTCGGCGGGCTGCCGGGAGCGGTTCCGACTTTGTGGTGCACCTTGCGGGGCTGGCCGAAGGATCAGCAGCGCACGGTGTTCCAGGCGTTCAATCTGTTCATGCACATGCTGACGCTGACGGCGTTCGCCATCCATGGCCTGCTGACTCGCGAGATTCTTGAGATCTTCGCATTCGTCGCGCCGGTGATCGTGATTCCGTCTCTGCTGGGCATCCGTCTGTACAGGCGGTTTTCGGATGGGACGTTCAAGGCGGTGGTGCTGGTGCTGCTGGCGGTGTCGGGGGTGATGCTGCTGGTGTCGACGGCCCCCAAGGTCTGGGTGCAGATCTTCAGCTGAAGGCGTGCCCAAAAAAAGCGGCCGTCGCCCGGCCGCTTTGGAATTGACCACACGCGGCCATGGAACCCCGATTCCATGGTCGCGGCGAACATCAGTTGATCTTGATGTTGCGCTCCTTGATGATCTTCGCCCAGTTCGCCGACTCCGCATCCATCGCCTTCTTGAACTCGGCGGGAGTATTGCCGACCGGCGACATGCCCTGGGCCTCCAGGCGTTCCTTGATGTCAGGCATCGCCAGCACCTTCACCGTGTCCTTCTGGATCTTGTCCACGACGTCCTTCGGCGTGCCTTTGGGCGCAATGAACCCGAACCAGCCGGAATTCTCGAACCCCGGGACGCCGGCCTCGGACACCGTCGGCAGGTTCGGCAGCATCTTCGCGCGAGTTTTGCTCGTGACGGCCAGCGCATTCACCCGACCCGATTGCGCCAGCGGCGTGACCGCGCCGATATTGCCCACGATGAAATCGATCTGGCCCGCCATCAGATCCGTGTAGGCGGCCGCCTCGCCCCGGTACGGCACGTGGGTGACGTCGATCTTGGCGGCATGGGCGAAGTTCTCGCCCGCCATGTGGACCTGGCTGCCCAGGCCCGCCGACCCCATGTTCAGCGTGTTCGGATTCTTCTTCGCCAGATTGATCAAGTCTTGCAGCGTCTTGACCTGCAGCTTGTTGGCCGCCACCACCACCATGGGGCCTTCGGCCACATTGGTGATCAGTTCGAAGTCCTTGTTCACGTCGAACGGCAAAGTCTTGTACAGATGCGGATTGACGGTCAGGATGCTGCCGGACGCCATCAGTATGGTGTGGCCGTCGGGGTTGGCCTTGGCGACGATGGCCGTGCCGATGTTGCCGCCGGCGCCCAGCTTGTTCTCCACGACGACGGTCTGTTTCCAGAGCTCGCTCAGCTTGGCGCCAAGAAGCCGTGCCACCACGTCGGTGGTGCCGCCCGGGGAAAACGGAACGACGATGGTCACCGGCCCGGAAGGCCAGTTCGCGGCTGCCGCGGGCGTGCTCAGCCCCGTGGCGAGTGCGGTTGCGGCGAGCAACAGGGTGGCGCGCCGTAGTGGTCGAAAGCGATGTTGCATGAGAGTCTCCTGTTGTATTTGTACATGTTGAGTGCTGCCATATCGAATGTTGTCATGTACCGCTTGCTGGAAAAAAACAAAGGGTCAGACCCCGCATGGGGCCTGACCCCAAGGGCCTGGAAGATTGGGACTTTGACCGCACGGTCAGGTCACCGTTATGCCGGCGTTCTTGATGATCTCGCGCCAGCGCTTGACCTCGCCCTCCAGATGCGTTTTGAATTCCGCCGGATTGCGTGGCTGGGGAATGAAGCCGAGCTTGATCATGGATTCGCGCATGGCGGGCTGGTCCACCTGGGCGACGATGGCCTTGCCGATCTTCTGCACGATGTCGTCCGGGGTGCCGGCCCGCAGCATCACGCCGGTCAGGTTCTCGACGATCAGCTCCGGCATGCCGGCTTCGGCAACCGTGGGCACGTCGGGCAGGTCGGGGCTGCGTTTGGTGGTGGTGACGGCCAGCGCGCGCAAGGCGCCGCTTTTCACATGGGACAGCGATTCCGGATAGTTGGAGAAAATGACGTCCAGGTGCCCGCCCATCAGGTCGGTGAGCGAAGGCGCGCCCCCTTTGTACGGGATGTGCACCAGCTTGTTGCCGGTCAGGCTCTGGTACAGGGCCAGCGTAAGATGCGGCGGCGTGCCGTTGCCGCTGGAACCTGCGTTCAGCGGCCGGGCCTTCGCCGCCTTGTCGAGATCGGCCATGCTCTTGATGTCGCTCTTGGCATTGACCACCACCATCATCGACGAGGCCGCAAGGCCGGCCACGGGCGTCAAGTCCTTGAGCAGATCGTAGCCCGCGCGGCCTTCGAACAGCGTGGCGTTGGAGGCGTGGGTGAGCGTGATCGCCAGCCAGGTATAGCCGTCGGGTGCGGAGCGCGCAACGTGCGCGGCGCCGATGTTGGCGCTGCCGCCCGATTTGTTTTCGACGACGACGTTCCAGCCGTGGGCGTCGGTCAGGGCTTTTGCCACCGCGCGGGCGGCGACGTCCGTCAGCCCGCCCGGCGCAAACGGCACCACATAGTTGACCGGGCGGCTGGGCCAGCCGTCGGCCGCGGCGCCCAGGGCGGCGCCGGGCAGCAGGCCGCCCAGGCCCGCCGCGCCGGCCGCCTGCAGCAGCTTGCGGCGCAAGGGGTCGGCACAGTGTCGGGAAGATATGGGCTTCATGTCTCTAGCTCCTTCGTTGGTGTTTTAGTATTGACGGGGCCGGACCCGTGCAAGGTCCGACCCCTCTGGGCCGCGCGCTGACACCTGTTGCGCGGCCCGGCCCCCTTTCCCGCTCAGGCGCTTTCGAACAGGCGGGTCAATACGAATTCGCGATGCCCCAGGGCTTCCGCGGCCGTCCAGCGGCCATTGGCGGTGGCGAGCATGCTTTCCAGCAGCTTGTCGCCGGCTTTGTCGAGGTCGATTTCGCGTTGCAGCAGGCCCGAGGTGTCGACGTCGATGTGTTCCGACATGGTGCGCACCGTGCGCGGGTTGGCGCAGATCTTGATCACGGGCAGGATGGGATTGCCGATGACGTTGCCCTGGCCGGTGGGGAAGAAGTGCACGGCAAAGCCGGACGCGGCGCACAGCGTGACCATCTCGGCCGCCGCGGACGACGAATCCATGAACCACAAGCCGCTGCTGGTGGGGGTTTCGGCCTTGTCCAGCACGCCGTCCACCTTGCACTTCTTGCCGATCTTCTGGATGTTGCCGAGCGCCTTTTCCTCGATGGTGGTCAAGCCGCCCGCGATGTTGCCTTTGGTGGGCTGCGATTCGGACAGGTCGCTGGTCTTCCAGCGGTTGATCATGTCCTGGTAGCGGTTGAACATGAACATGAAGCGTTCGCGCACCTGGTCGTTGGCGCAGCGTTCGGCCACGATGTGCTCGCCGCCCGTCAGCTCGGACGTTTCGCCGAAGACCAGGGTGGTGCCCAGGCCGTACAGCTTGTCGAAGGCATTGCCCACGGTGGGGTTGGCGCCACAGCCCGAGGTCGTGTCGGATTCGCCGCATTTGGTCGACACCCACAGGTCGCTGATGGGGCATTCCTGGCGCATGAGGCCGGTGGCGTAGTGGACGAATTCCTTGGCCTTGCGCGAAGCGCGCAGGATGGTGTCGTGGTCGCCGTGCAGCTCGATGCCGAATCCGGCCACGGGCTTGCCGGTGGCGGCAATGGCGTCCACCACGCGTTTGGTCCAGCCTTCTTCGATGCCGATGACGACGACCGCCGCGACGTTCGGGTTGCTGCCGGTGCCGATCAGCGTGCGGAAGTGCAGTTCCAGGTCTTCGCCGAATTGCAGGCGGCCATAGGGATGCGGCAAGGCCATCGTGCCCTTGATGTTGTTGGCGACGGCTTCGGCGGCCGCGTTGGAAATGTCGTCGACCGGAAGAATGATGACGTGGTTGCGTACGCCCACGCGCCCGTTGTCGCGGCGATACCCCATGAACGTGGTGTTGGCGGAAATGACAGCCATGTTGAAACTCCTTATTAACCTGTGGATATATGGGGTGGATCGCTTACCAGCGCTTGGTCTTGATGTTCTGCACGTGGGCGTGGTCGCCGGCCTTGATGGGCGCCACGACCTTGCCGATGTCGATGCCGTACTTGTAGACGGTGTCGCCCACCGCCATGTCTTTCAGGGCGACCTTGTGGCCGATGGGGATGTCTTGCTGGGCCTTGACGTGGATGAGCTTGTCTTCGTCCATTATCCAGGCAGTGAGCTCTGTGCCCGCTGTGATGCCTTCCACAACGGCGACGGCGACCGTGTCCTTGGAGTCGTGCAATACGGCGTGAATCATGTTTTTCCTCTCTATAAAAAACCGCCGGCTCGGCATGCGGGAATGGCCGGTCGGCACCGTGTGTAAGGAATGTTATTCGTGTGCGACATACATGTCAAGCATATCATATAGATGATTAGTATGAGGTATCATTGGCGCTGTGTTATATGCAAATAACTAGCCATGGGTCCTACTTCGTCTGTGCTCAGTCCTTCCGGTGTGCCTCTTTACGAGCAGGTCAAGCGCGCGGTGCTGGCCGCGCTGTCCACGGGCGAATGGAAGCAGGGCGAAGCCATTCCCCCTGAAAAACTGCTGTCCGAACGTTTCGGCGTGTCCATCGGCACGCTGCGCAAGGCCATCGACGAATTGGTCATGGAAAACATTCTCGTGCGGCACCAGGGGCGGGGCACCTTCGTGGCCATCCATTCCCAGAACCAGCATTTCTTCAAGTTCTTCCGCATCGTCCGGCAGGACGGCGAAAAAGCCTATCCCACGACCGAACTTCAAAGCTTCCGGCACATGCCGGCAAGCGACGAGGCCCTGGAAAAGCTGCGTTTGCCCCGGGGTTCGCGTGTATTCGAATTCGTCAATGCGCTGTCGCTGCATGGCGAAAAGGTGATCGTCGACACGATCTGCGTGTCCGATGTCATGTTCCGGGGGCTGACGCAGCAGCAGCTGCGGGAGCGGCCCAGCACGCTGTACAGTTTTTATCAGCAGATGTTCGGCATCAACGTCATTGCCACGGACGAGCGCGTGAGGGTGGCGGTGGCTGACGCGTATCACGCGGGGCTGCTGAATGTGGAACCAGGCGCGCCGCTGCTCGAACTGCGCCGCGTGGCGTATTCTTTTCACCAGACGCCGGTGGAGTGGCGGGTTTCCAAGGTCAATACGCGGCACTATGAATATATTGGCCAGGAGCATTTGATCAATTCATAGGGCGTGTCGGGGCTCCCGTTCGCGCCATGGGCCAGCCCCGCAGCCGCCGCTCGGTCGAAATCCGCCGGAACACAGGAAAATCTAAGGGGAAACCTGGGTTCATATCCGAAGACAAGCGCCTTATCATATCGTGTCACGATCTATTCCCCCCAAACCATATCAAGCGGCGATGCGCTCGCACAGCACGATGAGGACCACCGCATGGAATTACTCGAGAACCTGATTCTTGGATTTTCGGTAGCGTTCACACTGCAGAACCTGGCGTATTGCTTGTTGGGCTGCCTGCTGGGAACCCTGATCGGCGTGCTGCCCGGCATCGGGCCGGTGCCCACGATCGCCATGCTTCTGCCCATCACCTACGTATTGCCGCCGGTGGCCGGCCTGATCATGCTCGCGGGCATCTACTATGGTGCGGCCTACGGGGGGTCGACCACGGCCATCTTAGTGGCCCTGCCCGGCGAGACGGCGGCGGTCGTGACGGTGCTCGACGGGCACCAGATGGCGCGCAACGGCAGGGCGGGCGCGGCGCTGGCCATTGCCGCCTTGGGTTCGTTCTTCGCCGGCTGCGTGGCGACCCTGGTGATCGCGGGCTTTGCGCCGCCGCTGGCCGAGGTGGCGTTCAAGTTCGGGCCGGCAGAGTACTTCTCGCTGATGGTGCTCGGCTTGATCGGCGCGGTCGTGCTGGCTTCGGGCTCGCTGCCGAAGGCCGTGTGCATGATCTTGCTGGGCCTGCTGCTGGGCATGGTGGGAACGGATGTGAACTCGGGCGTGGCGCGCTATGACTTCGGTATTCCCGAACTGCAGGACGGCATCGATTTCGCCGCCGTGGCCATGGGCGTTTTCGGCTTTGCCGAAATCATGAGCAATCTGGAGCTCAAGGACAAGCGTGTGGACCTGACCGGCAAGATCGGTTCGCTATACCCCAACAAGCAGGAATTCAAGGAGGCATGGCCCGCCTGCGTCCGGGGCACGGCTGTCGGCTGCGCGCTGGGGATACTGCCCGGCGGGGGCGCGGTTCTGTCTTCTTTTGCGTCGTACACGCTGGAGAAAAAGCTTTCGAAGTCGCCCGAGCGTTTCGGCCGCGGACACCCCGCCGGCCTGGCCGGCCCAGAATCCGCCAACAACGCCGGCTCGCAGGCATCGTTCATCCCTTTGCTGACGCTGGGCATCCCCGGCAACGCGGTCACCGCGCTGATGATAGGCGCCATGATGATCCACAACATTCAGCCGGGGCCGCAGGTCATGTCCAGCCACCCGGATTTGTTCTGGGGGCTGATCGTGTCGATGTGGATCGGCAACCTGATGCTGGTGGTCCTGAATCTGCCCCTGGTCGGGCTGTGGGTCAAGCTCTTGAACGTGCCGTATCGCATACTGTTTCCCGCCATTTTGGTGTTTTGCACCATCGGCGTCTATACGTTGAACTACAACGTCTTCGACATCTGGGTTACCGCCGCTTTCGGGCTGGTGGGCTATGTATGGACGAAGCTGAGCTGCGAGGGCGCGCCCCTGTTGCTGGGCCTGGTGCTGGGGCCGATGATGGAAGAGAACTTCCGGCGGGCCTTGCTGTTGGCCCGCGGGGATTTCACGACGTTCCTGACGCGGCCGCTGTCTTTGTCGCTCCTGCTGGCGGCGGCGGTCCTGGTGGTGCTGGTCGCATTGCCTTCGATACGGAAAAAGCGTGAAGAGGCTTTCGTGGACGAGGACTAGTGCGGTGGTTGGCCGGGCGCTATCGTAGAGGCTCGCCCGGGCCGATGCGATCGACGATCAGCGCGTAATGCTCCGGGCGGCGATGCCGCGCAAAGTCGAATACGTGCTTGCGGAAGGTGTCGCCCAGGCTCAGGTCGGCGTTGACCATGATCACCTCGTCGCCTTCGGTGCTGGCCTGAGCCACGATTTCCCCTGTGGGCGCCACGATGACGGATCCGCCTATCATGTGATGGCCGTCTTCGCTGCCGCATTTTGCCGCCGCCGCGGCCCAGACGCAATTTTGATAGGCGCTGGCCTGCAAGGTCACCAAGTGGTGATGCATGCGCAGGTGCACGGGCTCGGGCCAATGGATGTTCAGCGACGGCGTGTTGTAGCCCAGCACCACGACTTCCGCACTTTGCAGCGCCATGACTCGCCAGGTTTCGGGCCAACGCCGGTCGTTGCACAGACACATGCCTATCCTGGCGCCGAGCGTGTCCCAGACACCGAAAGTCTTGTCGCCCACATTGAAGTATTTCTTTTCCAGGTGCTGGAACGGGGCGTCCAACTTATGATCGTCGTGTCCGGGAAGGTGAATCTTGCGGTACTTCCCGACGATGCCGCCGGTTTTGTCCACCAGGATGGACGCATTGTAAGGTTGGCCTCCGGGCGTGAGCTCGGCATATCCCAGATAAAAACCAATGCCCAGCTTGCAGGCTTCGTCGAACAGCGGCTGGGTGTCGGGGCCCGGCATGCCGGTTTCGAAATAGCGCGCCTGCGCTTCTTCTTGGCTCATCCAGTATCGGGGAAAGAATGTGGTCAGGGCGAGTTCGGGAAACACCACGAGGTCCGCCTTGCGGCCATGCGCCTCGCGCAACATTTCCAGCAGCCGCAGCACCACGTCGCGACGTGTATCGGCCAATTGCACCGGCCCCATCTGCGCAACCGCCAAACCCAGCCTGCGCCTTCCTTTATCGATCATATCGCCTTGCTCCTCGGGCTCCAGAAAGCGCCATCATGCCGCCGCATGCCGCGCTTGTCGATGACGATAGACGAAGGTTATGGGCAAGCGATGATTTGCTATGGAGCCGCCGGGTCCAACAGGCTCTTCACCGCCGACAGGAAGCGGCGCCCCAGCAGCGGCAGCGGAGCGAGATCGGGACGCGTCGCCCAGATGTCGATGGAAGCGCGCGGCTCGATGGGACGGACCAGCAGGGAACTGGGCCCCGGGGGGAGGCAGCCGGCGTCGACCAGTGCCGGCCCCAGGCCATGCTGCGCGAATGCATAGGCGGTGACGGGGGAGTGAACTTCGATGGCGGCCGGACGGCAGGGGCCGGCGTCGCCGAAGAAGGCCAGTAACGCGCGGCTCAATGGCGCGCCGGGCGGATAACCTATCCATGCGCCGCGCAGCAGGTCGTCCGCTCGGATCACGGTCTTGTCCCCCAGCGGATGGCCTTCGGGCAGGATGCACACGATTTCCATATGGCCAAGCAGCGTCGACTTCAAGTGCGGGTGGTCCGGCGGAGCCATCGAGACGCTGACGTCGGCTTCGCCGCTCAGGAAATAGCCGACCTGTTCGTCGAAGGTGACGCTGCGGTAGTCCACCTGGGCGTGGGGATTGCGGTCCTGGAAGCCTGCAAGGGCTCGGGGAATCAGGTTCTGGCCGAAGCTTGCGCTGGAAATGATCTTCAAGATGCCCGATCCGGCCTCGCCCAGGGTCGCGGCAAGCTGATTGACGCGCTGGATTCCGTTGTAGATTTCTTCCACTTCCGCATACAGCCGGCGGGCTTCGGGCGTGGGAAGCAGCCGGCCTCGGTTGCGCTCGAACAGGCGATACCCGAGCCGGCTTTCCGTCAAGGCGAGGACGCGGCTGACCGCCGGCTGGGACACATGCAGGCTGCGCCCGGCGCCACTGATCGATCCGGCGATCATGATGTTGCGGAAGACTTCTATTTGCCGCAGGCTGAGCGGCGGCCGCGCAGCAGCGGGATGCGTCACACTCTCATCGGAAAAATCATCGTCTTCCATGGCGGCGCCCTGCCTCGTCGATAACGCCCGATTATATCTTCGCGACGTTTTTCGATGAGGGGCTTGCCGCATGCCGGTGATACGCTCGATACCTCTAACTAAAAAAGAGGAGACCAGTCATGCGGCGTATCATTCAGCGCTCGGTGGGCGCTTTGCTCATAGGATTCAGCATATTGGCGGGCGCGGCAAGCTTCGCCCAGGAGTGGCCCAGCAAGCCGGTTACGTTCGTCGTCCCATCGGCCGCCGGCGGTTCGCCCGATGTGCTGTCTCGCACTGTAATGAACCAGATCTCCAAAGACCTCGGTGCTTCATTCGTGGTCGAGAACAAGCCGGGCGCGGCCGGCAGCATCGGCATCGTGCAGATCAAGCGGGCGCGGCCCGACGGCTACACCATCGGCTACGGCAACATCAATACGCTGGCGGTGAACCGGGCGCTGTTCAACCAGCTGGCTTATGACGTGGACGCCGATCTGGAGCCCGTCATCCATTTCTTCAGCATCTATAACGTGCTCATCGTGCCGGCCGATTCGCCCATCCAGAGCGTTGCGGATCTGATCGAGCGCGCGAAAAAGGCGCCGGGAAAGATGTCTTACGGCGCGTCGGGCGTGGGAACCACCGGGCATATGGGTGGAGAGCTGTTCAAAAGCCTGGGCGGCATCGACGTAGCGTTCATCCCATACAACAGCGGGCCGGCCGCGCTGCAGGATTTGCTCGGCGGCCGGCTGGACTACATGTTCTCAAACTCGTCGGAAGCCGCACCCCTGGTAAAAAGCGGGAAGGCCCGGGCGCTGGGTGTCAGCAGCATGAAGCGCTTGCCGCTGTTGCCGGACGTTCCGACCGTGGACGAAGCCGGAGTGAAAGGCTATGAAACGATCGCCTGGGGAGGCGTGGTTGCGCCCAAAGGCACGCCGGCCGAAGTGATCGAAAAACTGAATATGGCGATACAAAAGGCATTGCGCGAGCCCGCCGTCATCGAAGGCCTGGCCACGCTGGGCGCCGAGCCCGGCGGCGGTTCCGCGGCCGACTTCAAGCGCTTGATAGACCGTGAAACGGTCAAGTGGAAAGGCATCATTGAAACGGCAGGCATCAAGAAGCTGGATTGATCCCGTCTCGCACGGTCCCGTCGAAGCAGAAGAACATGCAAATGGATTTCGTTGTAAAAGGCGCCCGGATCATAGATGGAAGCGGCGGGGCGCCCTACCATGCCGACGTGGCCGTCGCGGGCGAACGCATCGTCCGCATCGGCGATGTCGGATCGGCGCCGGGCGTGCCTTGGGTCGACGGCCGGTGCCAGGTGCTTGTGCCGGGCTTCATCGACTCGCACACGCACGATGACGGGTATCTGCTTGCGCACCCCGACATGACGCCTAAAGTATCGCAAGGCGTCACGACAGTGGTGACGGGCAATTGCGGGGTCAGCCTGGCGCCGCTCGCGCGATCCGGCTTGCCCCAGCCGCTGGATCTGCTCGGGCCGCCGGAGCTGTTTCGTTTCTCGACGTTCAGGCAATGGCTGGACGCCTTGCGCGCATCGCCGCCGGCGGTCAATGTCGTTCCGCTGGTCGGCCACACCACCTTGCGCGTGTCCGTCATGGACGACACCGGGCGAGAAGCCGGCGATGCGGAAAGATCGGCGATGCGCAGCCTCCTGGCGGAAGCTCTGGACGCCGGGGCGTTTGGAGTGTCCACGGGCACCTTCTACCCGCCCGCCGCCGCGGCCACTACGGAAGAGATCATCGACATCTGCGGCCCCCTGCGCGGGCGCGGCGGCATCTATGCGACGCATTTGCGCGATGAGGCCGACCATATCGTTCCGGCTATCGAGGAAGCGCTGGAGATCGGGCGCGCCGTTGATGCAAGAGTCGTGTTCTCCCACCATAAGCTCGCCGGTGAAAAAAATCACGGCCGGTCCCGCGAAACACTGGATATGATCAGCAGGGCGGCAGCGCGGCAGCCGGTATGCCTGGACTGCCATCCCTATCCCGCGACATCCACCATGCTGAGGCTGGATCGCGTGCGCATTGCCAGCCGCTGCATGATCACCTGGTCCAAAGCCTGGCCCGAAGCGGCTGGGCGAGACTTCAACGACCTGAAAAATGAATGGGGCCTGGACGACCAGGCGGCATTCGACAGGCTGACGCCGGCGGGTGCGATCTATTTTCTGATGGACCAGGAAGACGTATGCCGTATTTTTCAGCACCCGCTCACCATGGTCGGGTCGGACGGCCTGCCGTTCGATCCTCATCCGCATCCTCGGCAATGGGGCACCTTCACCAACGTATTGAGGACCATGGTCCGGGAACGCCGGCTCCTGTCCATTGAAGAAGCCATCCATCGCATGACGGGCCTGGCAGCCCGGCAATACGGCTTGGCGGACCGGGGCGTGCTACGGGAAGGCCATTATGCCGACATGGTTCTGCTGGATCCGGAGACCGTAACCGACATGGCGACGTTCGAGAAGCCGATTCAGCTCAGCCGCGGCATCGGCGCCGTGTGGGTCAATGGGCAACAAGTCTGGGACGGCGAAAAGGCGGGCGGCGCGCGTCCCGGGAAGGTGCTGGGGCCCGCTGGTGTCGACAAGCCATAGGGCGCTGGAGCTCGATTTGCAGACTTTTTAAAATTGCTGCTATAATTTCTGGCTTCGCTACACAAAAACGAAGCCGCAGTTGCTGCGGCGGGTTACGAAGGGCGGCTTTTAAATGGGCGGCCTTCGGTTTGGGATGCGAAGGGCGGATTCCCCAGAGATGATGCGGCAGTGGGCGGTTGATGAAAAGCACTTCAGAAAGTCTTCGATTTGACAGCCTAAAAAAACTGCTTCATAATCTCGTTTCTCTGCTTCAAGCGCAGCGCGGCACGCAAGTGCGGCGGGTGAGGTGAGGCGAGGCGGAAGTGCCGATGGGCGGCGAGGCTAGGGCTTCGGTTGACCATCACCCTTGTTCTTTAACAATCAAACAGCCGATAAGTGTGGGCGCTTGGAATGCGACGCAAGCGAGGCCTCTTTCACGAGGGGCTTTTGCCAACGT
>JACDJC010000347.1_pt1 | contig 57269 bp, 54 predicted proteins | sample 7454191 | NCBI WGS metagenome assembly JACDJC01 (sample SAMN14253291, study PRJNA609438) | sludge metagenome | isolation source: sludge after 25d culture with pyrite and EDTA | collected 2018-12-20 | reverse complement strand
GGCGCGGCGGCGGCTTCGCCGGCGCGCTGCAAGACGTCGTTGGCCCAGCTCTGGCCCTGCACCACGATGCCACCGGCGAGGCCCGAGGAATCGAGGCCCATGCTGTGACGCAGGATCTCCGCGCCGGTCATCTGCGTGGTGGACTCCCGTTCGGCCAACGCCTCGGCGGCCTTCTCCAGGTCGACACGATCGAGCTCGACCCACTTGCCGCGGGAGTGCACCAGCGGCCGAGCCTGCTTCGCCAGCCGTGCCACCTCACCGGCGGACAGCTCGACATCGTCGAACAGCACCGACCACGCCACGTTGGAGAGCTGGTGCGCGCCCACGACCGAACCGGCCGACTCTTCGGCGAACAAGCGCAGCGATGGCGTTGCCTTGCGCCGCGAGATCTGCGGCGCGCGCACGTCGAAGCCGGTGGCCACGAGAGTGGGCCCGACCATCGTGAGGAAGTCCCACGCTTCGTCCTGGCTGAGGGCCAGCTGCCCACGGGCTCGGACACCTGCTCGTCCGAGTGCAGGGAAGATGCGACCCAACCGAGTCCACTCCGCCAACGCGGCTCGGCTGCCTTCCTGTGCGCGCAGCGCCTCGTCGATCGGTATCAACTTGCCCTTGACCGCAGTGCCATCGCTCTGCTTGCCATCGCTCTGCTTGCCGTTGCTCTGCTTGCCGTTGCCCACTCGGAGGTGCACCGACATCAACCACACGCCGCCGGCACCGGGTGCCTCGAGCTGCACAACCAGCCGCGGGTGTGCGGTGTCGGTGACCGACCGGGCCCATTGGTCGAAGCGCCGTGACATGTCGCGGGCCAGCGAGGGATCGGCTGCGAACGGAGCCCCGTCGATGCGGGCCAGCATCGAGTCACCGAGATCGGTGATGGACTTCGCGGTGGGCGGTTGCGCCTTCAGTTCCACCCGCTCGGCTGCCTCGCTCATGATCGCTTCGACCACCGCGCTCACCACCGCAACGGTGACCGTGTGGCCGGCCGTGCCTTCGATCGCGACGACGGTGGCCGGCATCGCAGCAGCGAGCTCGTCGATGGCACCACGATGGAGGAACGCCGGAAGCCACCGAACCGACGCATCGATGCCGTTGCCCTCTCGCCGAGCAGTGACTCGCAAGCCGGGCACGATGGCACCCTGTGCAGCGAGGCGAACACTTTCGACGGCGGCACGGCCGAGCCACAACAGGCTCGCACCGACGCCAGCGGCATCCTGGCCACCGCCCACGGCGACCAGCCAACCGAGCGCGCCGCGCATCGAGATGGAGATGGCATCGGCCTGCACACCGCTGGGAAGCCGCACCCCCGGATGGACCTGCCACCCGTTGGGCGGACCACCCACTGCCTCCAGCCGGTCGGCAAGCGCATCGTTCGGTTCCGGTTCGGTGCCGCGACCGGCGGCCCACACCACCACGCGACCTTCCGACCACGAGGCCTGCAGCTGCACCTCGCCCGGCTCGAGGTACTCCCACGAGATCGAGTCGTCGTCGTCGAGCTCGGCAAGGATGGGCGAAGGGGGCAGCGGGCGCAGGCGGGCTGCGGTGCGATGCAGGCTCTTCAGCGTGTCGGCGAAGTCGGCAACCACTTGATCGCGCTCGTCACCCTTGATGTCGCGCACGGAGGCGAGGTCTTCCTCGGCATCCCCGATCAGGCGATCGAGCACCGCCAGGGACCGCGTCTCGTCGATCTCGAACAGCGCCAGGTCGTCGGCGGAGGCGCGATCGTCGGCGATCGACCAGATCGCAGCTTCGAGTTGTCGTACCTCAGCCATGGTGCTCCGTATGAGTAGCCGCCTGACGTCGTGCGGCCCCGAGTGCGGGACACACGCCGTTGGGTCGTTGCCAGCGCTTCGAACGGGCACCACGGTGGCCCCGCCGACGGCGAGCCTGGCCGGGCCACGGACTTCCGCAGCGCGACGTGACTGACAGCGACCTGGTGAGGATACGCCGGAAACTCGTCGACGCGTTCAGTCGGAGGCGATACCGGTCACACGCGCGGCGATGTAGCGCCCGATGTCGAACACGTTGCGTTCGAGGTAGCTGAACGGGCCGCGCGCGGCATCGTGGTGGTGCAGTGCGTTCCACACCCCTTCGATCACTGGCCGGTCCTCGGCATTGACTGCGGCGAGCAGGTCGAGGATGCGCGTCAGGTACGCGTCGCCATCGCGACCCGCAGACCACATCTCCGAGGCCACCACCTCCGGAGCAACCGCCAGCGACCAGCGAATGTGCACCCGACCCACGCCGAGCGGGCTGAGCACGAGGTACCACAACCAATCGGGTTGCAGCTGCACGACCAGCGTGGGGTACACCGCCGCCAGCACGGTGCTATGACGCCACGTGCCCTCGAGCACCACGTTGTCGAGATGTGCCACCCCATAGGCACTCGCCGGATCGTCGACCGCCACGTGGTACGTGCATCCCGGACCGCCGGGGTGCACGGTGGTGCCGCCGGTGCTGTCGGACTCCTTGGCGAAGGTGCTTCGGTGCACCTTGAACACGTGGTACGCATCGAGGAAGTTCTCGGCGAGGCACTTCCAGTTCGTGTGCCACACCTCGGTGCCACCGGCCACCGTCTCGTAGCCCGACATGCGATAGCGAGCGACCTCGTCGGTGAGCCCGGCGATGCGCGGGGCCAGCGGTGCCGGAGCTGCCGACTGGCTGGTGAAGACGAAGCCCTCCCACACCTCGGTCGGCAACTCGCGCAGCCGATGGTTGGCCGGGTCGAACGGTGACCCGTCGGCTTCGCTGGTGTGCTGCATGTACGGCGCGGCAACACACTGGCCATCCAGTCGATAGACCCACGCGTGGTAGGGGCACGTGATGCGCGCGGTGCTGCCATCGCCATCCAGCAGCGTGGCGCAGCGGTGGACGCACACGTTGGAGAACACCCGTACCACTGCATCGTCGCCACGAACGAGGATCACCGAAAGGAGCGAGTCGTCGTGCGGCGACGGCACCTCCCGTGTGACGTAGTCGCCCTTGTCGGGAACGTCGGCGGTGCGACCGACACAGATCCACTCGCCGGCGAAGATGTGCTCGCGCTCCAGCTGCAGGATCGCCGGCTCGGTGTACGTCGCCGGCGGCAGCAGCACAGCCCGATCGACGGGAAGGGTGGCGTGCGCGCGAAGCTGCGCGAGCAGTTGATCGAGGCGCCCGGTTGACATCGGTGCGGACGCTACTGCGGCCGGCCGCACGCTGCCTCAGACGTCGGCGATGAAGATGATGTCGCCGGTGGCGGTGGGCGAACCCTCGGCCGGCTCGACCGTGATGGCCCACGCGCTGGGGTCGGCCGGGGCTTTCAGCGCACGGTGCACGTTGCCGTCGGCCGCGGGGTCGAGCACGTACATGGCCATCGCCTGATCGGGCGTGATGAGCCACAGTTCGTATGCCTTGTCGTCGGGAGCGGCAGGAAGGTTCTCACCGATCAGCACCGCCTCGCCGAGCGTGCTCGACCAGGCCACCTTGAACGAGCCTTCGCCGCCGCTCTTGTTCTCCAGCGACAGCACCTGCGAGTCGGGCTGCTCCATCACCCGCGCGAGGTCGGCAGAGAACGAGTCGGGTTCGCTGCGCCCGCGCAACGCCACGACGCCGACGATGATGAGGGCCAGCGCGGCAGCGGCCGCCATCACCGCCATCAGCGAGCGGGCTCGCGGGCGCTGGTTGAGTGCGATCACCGGAGCGATCGACGGTGAGATCTGGCGAGTGGTGGCGATGTCGGCCATCACGCTCGCCTTCAACGACGCGGGGGGAGGAGTGGCGAGCGAGTCGGCCACATGCGTCAGTGTCTGACGGAACTCGGCCACGTCGGTGCCGCAGACCTCGCACGCCCCGTAGTGAGCTTCGAATGCGGAGCGTTCGCGATCGTCGAGGGCATCGAGCGCGTACGCCGCAGCGAGGTGATGGACGTCGATATCGGTCATGCCACACCTCCCAGTTCGTCTCGTAGCCGGATCATGCCGTCGCGGATGCGACTCTTGACGGTGCCTTCCGCGACATCCAGCAACACCGCCACCTCTCGATACGTGTGGCCACCGAAGTAGGCCAGCTCCACAGCCTCGCGCTGCAACTCGGACAGTTGCGTGAGCGCACGGCGCACCCGCACCTGATCGAGCGACGATTCCACCTCCGCCGCCACCACATCGTGCTCGCGCACCACCTGGTTGGCGTCGCGATCCTGACGCACCCGAGCGGCCTGCTCGCTGCGCACACGATCGATGGCCCGACGGTGCGCCAGTGTGGCGGCCCACGACTTCGCCGACCCCTTGGTGCCGTCGAACCGAGCAGCAAGCCGCCACAGCTCGACGAACACCTCCTGGGCCACTTCCTCGGCTTGCGAGGGGTCGCGCACCACCTTCAGCACCACGCCGTACACCAGGGGGGAGAGTGCGTCGTAGAGCTCGGCGAACGCCGACTGGTCGCCGCGGCCGGCGCGGCGCAGCAGCGCGCCGCACGGGTCGTCGAGACCAGCGTCGATGTCGGCCGGCCGAGCGCGGATGGACCTCAAGACGCCCATGGCGCCTCGAGATCTTCTTGCTCGGGTCGACGCGACATGAAACCTGTTCGGGACGACACGCGATCTGGATGGGTGACGACCGGAATCATCTGCACAGTGTCGACCATCGGTCACTCGCCTGCACCCTCGGCCACGAATTTTTCGCAGGAGAGCTAGCGTGGCGAACATGACCGCGCGTGGATTTGGCCGCACCGCCGCACGAGTAGCACGGTCCATCACGCCCAGCGCGGTCACGACCAGAGCCGCCGATTTCGCGCGCAACCTGAAGGCCGAGTACGAGGCAGGCAAGGCCGACGCAGCTGCCGAGCCCGACGAAGCCACCGAGCAAGCCGAGGCCGAGTCGGTCGCCGAGGCCATGCGCGGCATCGACTGGGCGAAGGTGCGAGCGGCGACAGGGGCACGCAGCGCCCACGCGACGCAGGCGATGAAGTCGATGGCCGACGAGGTGGATTGGGCGAGGGTGCAGCCCGTGGCCGCCAAGGTGTCGAGCGCGCTGATCGCCGCCGTTGCGTCGGGCCAACTGTCCGTCGGCGGGCGCATGGGCGGCACGGTGGCGAGGGCGATCATGAACGACCAGAACCTCGCTCAGCGCGTGAGCACCACGCTCGCCCGCCAGCAGGCTCCGATGCCTCCCGACTTCCGACCGCTCATCGCCGGCGCCATCGAAGCCACGTCGAGCGAGTAACCGCCGCAAGCCGGCGCGCAGGCGGCGCTAGAAGACGAAGTCCTTCTCGATCACGACGATGCCGTGATCGCTGATGGTGAAGCGCGCCGCGTCGGCGGAGGCATCGAAGCCGATGCGAGTACCGGCGGGAATGACGACGTTCTTGTCGACGATGCAGCGATTGATGCGCGCGCCGGGGCTGACGACCACACCCGGGAACAGGAGGCTGTCGGTGACGTGCGCATCGTGGTGCACTCGCACTCCGGGCGACGCGATGGATCGCTCGACATGAGCGCCCGACACGATCGACCCTGCGCACAGCAGGCTGCCGTCGACGTACGACGGCTCGCCGCCGGCGCCGCGCGAGATCTTCGCCGGCGGCAACGGTTGATGGCTGGTGAAGACCGGCCAGTCGTCGTTGTAGAGGTTGAACACCGGCACCGGCGACAACAGGTCCATGTTGGCGTCGTAGTACGAGTCGATGGTGCCCACGTCGCGCCAGTAGCCCTTCTCGCGGGCGTCCTGCCCGGGCACCACGTTGGTGGAGAAGTCGTACACGTGCGCCACGCCGGCGGCGGTGAGCGCGGGAATGATGTGGCCGCCCAGATCGGTGTGCGCATCGTCTTGCCCCGCCGGGGTGACGATGTCGACGAGCGTCTTGGTGTTGAACACGTAGTTGCCCATGCTGGCCAAGCAACGGGCGGGGTCGCCGGCCATGGTGGGCGGGTTCGGCGACTTCTCGTGGAAGGCGATGATCTTGCCGGCATCGTCGGCTTCGATGACGCCGAACGACTTCGCCTCCTCGTAGCCGACCGGGATTGCGGCCACCGTGACGCCGGCACCGCTGGCGAGGTGCTGGTCGACCATCTGGCTCACGTCCATGCGATAGATGTGGTCGGCGCCGAACACGCAGACGACATCGGGGGTCTCGTCGCCGATCAGGTTCAAGTTCTGGTAGATGGCGTCGGCGGACCCGGCGAACCAATGCGGGCCACGCCGCATCTGTGCCGGCACGGGGGTGACGTAGTTGCCCAGGAGGCTGCTGAACCGCCAGGTCTGGCTGATGTGCCGGTCGAGGCTGTGGCTCTTGTACTGCGTGAGCACGACGATCTTGAGGTACTGCGAGTTGGCGAAGTTCGACAACGCGAAGTCGATGATGCGATAGCTCCCGCCGAACGGCACGGCCGGCTTGGCGCGGTCCTGCGTGAGCGGCAGCATGCGCTTGCCTTCTCCGCCGGCGAGGACGATGACGAGCACCTTGGGTTCGGCCATGCTCCGGAATGTACCGCGTGGCTTCCACTGCGGGGCCCATCCGTTACCGTCTTTCGCGTGAAGGTCCTGTTCGTCACACCCGAGTGCTACCCGTTGGTGAAGACGGGCGGCCTCGCCGACGTCACCGGTGCGTTGCCGTTGGCGTTGGCCCCCTTCGGGGTGGAGGCGCGGGTGCTGCTGCCCGGCTATCCCACAGTGCGCGAGCAGTTGCTCGACGTGCGCAAGGTGGCTGCTCTGCCTCGTCTGTTCGGCGCTGCGGGGGTGCTGCTGGCGGGCCACACCGCGGCCGGCCTGCAGGTGTGGATGCTCGATGCGCCACACCTCTACGCGCGCAAGGGCGGGGGCCCCTACCTCGATGGCGATGGCCACGACTGGCCCGACAACCACCTCCGCTTCGGCGCGCTCTCGTGGGTGGGCGCACAGATCGCGATGGGTCGCCTGGGCGGTTGGCAACCCGATGTCGTGCACCTGCACGATTGGCAGGCCGCGCTCACTGCCGGTTACCTGCACTTCGATCCCGCGCCCGGCGCTCGCCCGGCCACACTGCTGACGATTCACAACCTCGCCTTCCAAGGCCTGTTCGGGGCCGGCATGCTGCCCGCTCTCGGCCTGCCTGCCGGGGCGCTCGACGTCGACGGCATGGAGTACTGGGGCAACCTCAGCTTCCTCAAGGCCGGTGTGCGGTGGGCCGACCACCTCAGCACGGTCAGCCCCACCTATGCCCGCGAGATCCGCACCGTCGAGCACGGCATGGGGTTCGACGGGTTGCTGCGTGCTCGGCCAGACGGCCTCACCGGCATCGTCAACGGCATCGACGACGAGGTGTGGAACCCGGCCACCGACCCTGCGCTGGTGGCGCAGTACTCGGTACGCCGCCTGCACGCGAAGGCCACCAACAAGGCCGCACTGCAGGCCGAGCTGCAACTCGAGGCGCGCCCCGGCGCGCCGCTGTTCTGCGTGGTCAGCCGGCTCAGCACCCAGAAGGGTCTCGACCTGCTGCTCGCCGCGCTCCCCCGGTTGCTGGCACGTGGCGCGCAGCTGGCCGTGCTCGGCACCGGCGAGCGAGCACTGGAGGACGGCCTGCGTCGCGCGGCGCACGACCACCCTGGCGACGTCGCAGTCACCATCGGCTACGACGAGCCGCTCTCACATCGCATGCAGGGGGGCGCCGACGCCATCCTCGTGCCTTCCCGATTCGAACCCTGCGGCCTCACGCAGCTCTACGGGCTGCGGTACGGCACGCTGCCGGTGGTGGCGCGAGTCGGCGGCCTGGCCGACACCGTGATCGATGCCAACGAGGCTGCCTTGCGCGACGGTGTGGCCACCGGCTTCCAGTTCAGCCCGGTCGTTGCCGACGCGTTGGCCGTGGCAGTGGAGCGCGCGTGCGACCTGTTCGCCGACCCGCTCGCGTGGCAGCGAGTCGTCAAGCGGGCGATGACCCGCGACGTCGGTTGGTCGGTGGCCGCCGGCGCCTACCGCGACCTGTACGACCGCCTCCCCACCCCCGCACCCCCCGGCTCTACGTAACGGCTGTCGGACGCTGAGCTGGACCGGTGAGTTGGCGGTCTTGACACAAACCGGAAGTGCTGACCGGATGAGGGCCGGGCGCGCTTGCTACCGTTGTGGCCAACAACTGAAGAACCCCCTGCGGGGTTGGGTGAAATTCCCAATCGGCGGTGAAAGCCCGCGAACCTCACACAGCAACATCGTGTGCGGCCGACCCGGTGTAATTCCGGGGCCGACGGTGACAGTCCGGATGGGAGCAGGGTCGACACATGCGATTCGGTCGCGCCGCCATGTCCGCACACGGACAGGCGGCTCAGCCGTCTTGTTCGCGTTGCCGTGCACCTGCACCCCCAGGGCCCGACAACGAGAGGACAGGACTGGCCCATGTTCACAGGAATCGTGGAAGAGATCGGCAGCGTCGAGGCGTTGAACGGATCGCGCGTACGGATCGCGGCTTCGGTCGTGCTCGAGGACGCACACCTCGGCGACTCGATCGCGGTCAACGGTTGCTGCCTGACGGTCGTCGAGCAGGGCCCCGACTGGTGGGAAGCCGACGTGAGCGACGAGACGTTCGCACGCACCAGCCTGCACGGCATCGCAGTCGGGTCGCCGTTGAACCTGGAGCGTTCGGTACGGCTGGCCGATCGCCTCGGCGGCCACCTGGTGCAGGGTCACGTCGACGGCGTCGGGGAGGTGCTGCAACCAGTGCCCGATCTGCGCGTCCGCATCCCCGTCGCACTCATGCGGTACGTGGTGGAGAAGGGATCGATCACGGTCGACGGCGTCAGTCTCACCGTCGTGGCCCCCACCATCGACACGTTCACGGTCGCCATCATCCCGCACACCGCCTCGGTCACGACGCTGGGCACCAAGCAACCCGGCGACCACGTGAACATCGAGGTCGACGTGCTGGCGAAGTACGTCGAGCGGCTGCTCGCCGGCCACGTCGCTGCCGAAGGCGCGCCGTCGTGACGGCCTTCGACACGATCGAGCGGGCACTGGCCCACCTCGCAGCGGGGGGCATCGTCGTGGTGGCCGACGACGAGCACCGCGAGAACGAGGGCGACCTGATCATGGCTGCCGATGCCGCCACGCCGGAAGCGATCGCGTTCTTCGTGCGCCACACGTCGGGCGTCATCTGCGCCGCGCTCTCCGGCGACCGCTGCGAAACCTTGGCACTGCCGCTGATGGTGCCCCCGGCGACCAACGCCGACCAGTTCCGCACGGCATTCACCGTGACCGTCGACGCCGCTGTCGGCACCACCACCGGCATCTCGGCGGCAGATCGAGCGGCGACGCTGCGGGCGCTGGCCGATCCCTCCACCCGGCCGGCCCAACTGAACCGACCCGGTCACATCTTCCCGCTGCGAGCACGGCCCGGCGGCGTCCTGCAACGCCCTGGCCACACGGAGGCCGCCGTCGACCTCGCCCGCCTCGCCGGCCGCGCCCCCGCAGGAGTGCTCAGCGAACTGGTGCTCGACGACGGGTCCATGGCCCGCCTGCCCGAACTGCAGGCGTTCGCGCGAGCGCATCGCCTGCCGCTGATCTCCATCGCCGACCTCATTGCGTACCGCACAGCTCACGACCCAGCTACTCGAGGAGTACTCGTATGACCACCTTCCACGGCCAGATGAACGGCGCCGGTCTGCGGATCGCGCTGGTGTGCAGCCGTTTCAACGATCTCATCGTCGGCCGTTTGGAAGCGGGCGCACGAGACGCCCTCACCCGCCACGGCACCGGCGCCGAGGCCATCGACACGGTGTGGGTACCGGGCGCGTGGGAGATCCCGATGGCCGCGCAGGCACTCGCGACCACCGGCCGCTATGACGCGATCGTGGCCCTCGGCGCTGTCATGCGCGGGGCCACCTACCACTTCGAGGTGATCGCCAACCAGAGCGCCGCCGGCCTCACTCGCGTCGCACACGACACCGGCCTGGTGGTGACGAACGGGATCATCACCGTCGACACGATGGATCAGGCGCTCGAGCGAGCGGGCAGCAAGGCCGGCAACAAGGGCGCCGATGCAGCACTGGCGGCACTCGAGACGGTGAACGTGATTCGCGCAGCGATGGCGCCCTGACGGCAGGTGGCACTGCCGACCGGGACCGCGTCGTTCAGGGCGTGGCCACCGCGTGGTCTTCGGTGGCCAGCACGAACGTGATGTGAATCGTCACCTTCACCCCACGTTGCTCGGAGAGCAGCTCCGCCAGCCGCCATGCCGGTTCGGGCCGTCGCGGGCCGGTGAGCGACAGTTCGACGGTGGCGAATCCGTCGTGGAGCTGAGCGTCGAGCGCCGAGATGCGCGTCGACGGATCCCACTCGCCGACTGCGTCGCTGATCTGGTCCTCGAAGCGTTGGTCCTCCACCACCCGCTGGGAGTACACGGTGAGCGGCACGGCAACCGCCACCACCGCCGCGATCCACACCAGCACCCCCAATCGCACTCGATTGCTGCCGGCAGCGCGCCGTGTCGTCTTGTCGGCGAACCCCCACCAGGCCATCGCGAACGTGGCGCCGACGACGAGCGCACCGAAGTTGGTGACCATGGCCAGCATCGCCTGCCGCATTGCGGGCTGGTTGCCCGCAGCGAGGAACAGCCCCATCGCGGCCAACGGTGGCTCGATCGTGACGGAGATGGCCACACCTGACAGCGCGCCGCCGGCTTCGGTGCGCAGAGTCGCGTACCCCGCGGCGATACCTGCTGTGAGCGCGATCGCCAGATCGAGCAGACCTGGCTGAGCGATGGCCGCCAGCTGCGAGGGGAGTTCTCCGGGGTCCAACCGAGCGCCCACCACCCACCCGACGAACAGGCCGGACGTGACACTGAGCGCGATGCCCACCAACGTCATCACGATCGCGCGGGCGAGGCGCGCACCCCACCCCTGCACGAGCGCGCCCGCGATGGCCAGCAGCGGCACGATGAACGGACCGAGCAGCATCGCGCCGATGACGGCTGGCGCGCTGTCGAGCAGCAGACCCAAGGCCGAAATGGTGCTGGACAAGATGCTCAGCACGATGAAGTTGCGCGTGCTGGGGCCGCCGATGCGCGCACGGTCGTAGAGCGCGGCCTCGATCGAGTCGCGCTGATCGCCGGTGATGCGCAGGCGCGTGATGCCGAACCGGTAGAGCAGCGGTCCGAACGGCCCGCGCGGTCGGACGTTCGCGTCGTCGGTCACCGGCGACGCCGCTTCATCCTTCACTGGCGCCCCGCTCCTCCACCACGCGCGGAGTGGCCACCATGGGCCACGCCGCATCGATGGCAGCCATCGTGGTGCTCAGGCGAGCACCACCCAACCACGCAGTCAGTCCTGACCAGAACGCGTCGACCCCGACTTCGGGAGGCATCAGATCCGACGCATCGAAGCGCAGCACTTCGGCGTCACGGGTCCATTGCGCCAGTGTGCGATTCAGCTCCGCCGGGTACGCATCGCTGGCGAACGAGTCGAGAGCGGAGATGAACCCTCCCAACCCTGCGCGCTCGGCAGCAGCCTCGTGAGTGGTGAGGTACGTGGCGAGCTCGCGCACCTCGGGCCGGTCGGTGAAGCGTGCGATGGCCGTGCCACCCACCAACATCGACGATGCCGCGCCGGCCGGGCCGGGAAACGGGAAGACCCACAGGTCACCCGTGGGCGACACGTTCAGCGTGCGATCCAGGAAGTCGGTGAGGAAGCTGGCCTGACGGTGCAGCAGGCAGTCGGGCTGCGAACCGAGCAGCTGTTGCGCCGCCTCCTGCACCGTGAACTCGACCGACGCCCGGTTGCCACCGTTCACCCTGCTCTCGCTGAGCGCGATGGTGCCGAAGCGCTCGACCGCATCGGTGATCGCAGGATCGGTGAACAGCACCTCATGCGCGATCCACCCGTCGTACACGTCGGGCCCGGCGAAGCGCAGCACCAGGTCTTCCACCCAGTCGGTGGCCACCCAACCGGTCGCCCCGGCATCGCGCACACCCAGGCACCAGGGGGCGGTGCCCGCTGCTTCGATCCGGTCGGTGAGCGCGATCAACTCGTCCCAGGTGCTCGGCGTGGCAAGCCCGCGGGCCGAGAACTGCCTCGGCGAGTACCACACCAGGCTCTTCGGCGACACCGCGTACCACGAGCCGTAGACCTGGCCGGCGACACTGACGAGATCGACCAGCCGTGGGTCGACGTCGCGGCGAGCCGCATCGGCGAGGTCGGCGTCGTACGGCAGCGCCATGCCGTCTTCGGCGAGCGACCGCAGCAACCCGGGTTGTGGCAGCAGGGCCAGGTCGGGAGCGTCGCCACGTCGAACTCGTTCGAGCAGGTCGGTCTCGAAGTTGGCCGAGCCCACGTAGCGCACATCGATGCCGGAGCTGCGCTCGAACGCCTCCATCGACGCGATGAACCCGTCGGCATCGCGATCGGTGGCGGTGCCGAACACGGTGACCACCGGACCGCTCGTTCGCTCGACCGGCTGGTCGCAGGCAGCCACCAGGGCAACCAGCGCCAGCACCGGCACACCTCTCCAGTTCCGGTGGCCGGCCCCCAACATGCGCCCGAACCTACTACCAGGGGCTCACGGAAGCGCTTGAGAACGCGCCGCGATCGACCGATGAACCTGCAGATGACTTCCACACTGGCCTCCGATCGTTCCTCCGCGCCATCGGCGCCACCTGCGTTGGCGGCCGCGATGGTCGACAGCATCGGTTCGGTGTTCGCCGGCCGCAAGGAGCAGATCGAGGTGGCCACGGCATGTGTGCTGGCAGGCGGCCATCTGCTGGCGGAGGACATCCCCGGCGTGGGCAAGACCCTGCTCGCACAGACCTTGGCGGCCACCCTCGGCGGCACGTTCGCCCGCGTGCAGGGCACTGCGGATCTGTTGCCCGCCGACGTGGTGGGCTCGCTGGCACCCAATGCCGACGGGTTCGGCCTGCACTTCCGCCCCGGACCGGTGTTCGCCAACGTCGTGCTCTTCGATGAGCTCAACCGCGCCAACCCACGCACGCAGTCGGCGCTGTTGGAGGTGATGGAGGAGGGCTGCGTGACGGTCGACGGCACCACCCATGCCGTGCCCGCACCGTTCGTGGTCATCGCCACTCAGAACCCGGTGGAGATGGCCGGCACCTACCCGCTCGCCGAGGGCGTGACCGATCGCTTCATGACCGCCATCAGTCTCGGCAGGGCCAGCACGGACGAGGAAGTGGAAGTGCTCACCGGGCGTCGCGGTCGCGGCCAGCTCGGCAGCGTCGTGCGCGTGGCGACGTTGGGTGATCTGGAGACGAGCCGCTGCGCAGTACAGCGCGTCCACCTGGCCGACGCCGTCGCGATGTACGCAGTCGCCATCCTGCATGGCACCCGGTCGCACCAGCGAGTGCGCCTGGGCGCCTCCACGCGCGGCGGCGTGGCGCTGGTGTCGTTGGCAAAGGCCTTCAGCTTCATGGCAGGCCGCGACTACGTGGCACCGCACGACATCGCGCGCGCCGCGCTCAGCGCGTTGCCACACCGCCTGGTCATGGCCGGCAGCGAGCGAGCACACGCCGCCGATGTCGTGGCAGAGTGCATCGCGGCCGTGCAGGCGCCGAGGCGTTGAACCGCCCGGTCGGCGTCGCCCATGGTGCCTCGGCGCTGGGGGTCGCATGGCTGATCGCGTGCGCCATCGCACTCCTGACGGGAGCGTCGGCGGTGGTCATCCTGATCGCCGTCGGCCTGGTTGCCTTCGTCGCCAGCCTGCTGAGTGGCTGGACCGCCATCCGCCACATCTCGGTGGACGCCGTGACGACGGCAGACCTTGCCGACGCCGAGAGCACCCTGACGTGGCACGTGCACGCGAACGGGACGCGCCAGGCGCACGCCGAGCTGAGGATTGCAGAGGCTGTCGTGGCACGCGGGTGGGTGGCGCCGGGCTCGACGCTGCTGTCTGGCAGCGCACCCGGCCGAGGGGTGCACACATCGGTGCAGGTGCGGCTCTCCAGCGCAGGAACGCTGGGCATCGTCTGGTGGCGACGGCGCTCGACGATCGGTATCGAACCGCTCTTCGTCGCCCCCACGGCTGCCCTCGAACCGGCACCGCACCAACGACCGGCCGGTCACCGCGGTGACAACTGCGTGACCAGCAGCGCCACCGGCCGCGACGAAGTGGACGGAGTTCGTAGCTGGCGCGAGGGCGACGAGTTGACCGCAGTGCACTGGCCCGCAACGCTGCGCACCGGTGAGTTCGTGGTGCGTCAACGACTGCACGACTTGGAGGAGCGCTGGGTGGTGCAGGCCCGCAGTCGTACGGGCGACTCCGGCCTGGAAGCAGCACGAGCCCGAACGACCCTGGAGGAGGGGCTCGCCGTCGGCGCTCGGGTTGCCGTGCAGGTGGACGCGCACGAGCCGACGGCGCTGCGCGACCGAGCCGCAGTGCTGCGCTGGTGTGCCGCCTTCGAGGCAGGCGAAGGACCCGGCGGCAGCCGACCGCACACGCCGTTCTGGCAGCGACCGCTCGCGATCCCCTCGCCTGAGCCCGAGAGCTCGCTCACGAGCGGTGCGCGCTGGGCAGTCGCGGTGGCAGCCGCCGCTCCCCCGGTGATGCTGCTGGAGCCGCTGGGGTACGGCCTGATCCAGATCGCGGTGGTGCTGGCGGCGGTCGCCGCCGGTGCGTACTTCTCCATGCGCGGCCCCCACCACCAGCGACTGCTCCGTCAAGTGCTCGGGCTCCTCACCGGCGTGGCAGTGGCACTCTCACTCGTCGATCTCAGCGCCGTCGACAGCATCGCCACCTCCTTGCGGTTCCTCCTGCCGCAGACACTGGTGGCACTGGTGGTGATGCAGGGTTTCGAGTGCACCGACCGCCGATCGGCCCGGGTGTCGCTGGCGTGCTCGGCGATGCTGACCGCGTACGCGGCCGGCATTCGCGTCGACGAGCGGCTGGTGGTGTGGCTGGCCGTCTCGCTTGCGGGCCTCACGATCGGCTCGCATGCCGTTGCGCACATCGATCGCCGGCCGCCCGCTGCGACCGGTCGCAGCGGGCGCACCAACCGACGGCTCGTCGTCACTCGCGCCGTGGCCGTCGTCGGCGCTGCCAGCGCGGTGCTGGCTGTACTGGCCGTGGTGCGCGTGCCGGAAGGCCCCGCGCAACTGACGCTGCCGAGCTGGCTGCAGGAGTACCGCCCGACACCCAGTGATGGCGAACTGGTGGCCGCCGACGGCTCACCGCTGCTCGGCGGCGCCGCCCCCGGAGGCTCGCGATCTGGTGCGGGCGCTGGCGGCTACCCAGGTTTCAGCCCGACCATGGACACCTCGTTGCGGGGTGCGTTGGGCGACGAAGTGGTGTTGCGGGTTCGCGCGCCGTATGCCGACTTCTGGCGCGGACAGACGTTCACCCAGTTCGACGGGCGCGTGTGGCGAGTTGACGAGGCGACCGGCGAACTCACCGAAGGCCCTGACCACGACGTCCGGTTGGCCCCCGGCGATGTGAGCACGAAAGGTGACGACCAGTTCATCCAGACCTTCTACGCGGAGGTGGACCTTCCCAACATCGTGTTCGCTGCCAGTCGCGCCGATCGAGTGCTGCTGGCAGCACCGATGTGGGCGCGGCCCGACGGGGCGCTTCGCGCACAGGTGGTGATTCCCGCCGGCAGCGCCTACACCGTCGTCTCGCAACGGTCGGGCGCCACCGCCGACGGCCTGCGCGCCGAAGGCGACATCTCGCAGCTGGCGTCTCCGATCGAGTTCGTCTACACGCCCGCCTCCACCACCGATCGAACGAGGGCTCTGGCCGAGGAGCTCGCGGGTGGAGCGTCATCCACGTACGACGTGATCCTTGCGATCCAGGCATGGCTGCGCACCCACGTGACGTACAACCTCGAAGCGCCCGTGCCGCCGAGCGATGCCGATGCGGTCGATCACTTCCTGTTCGAGTCACAGCAGGGCTTCTGCGAGCAGATCGCCAGCGCAACCGCGATGCTGCTGCGCAGCCTCGGCATACCCGCTCGCATCGCCACCGGGTACGTGCCGAGCGAACGCGACGAGGTGGCGGGTGTGTGGATCAGCCGCGCCAGCGACGCTCACGCTTGGGTGGAAGTGCGGTTTCCCAACTTCGGCTGGATCGCCTTCGATCCAACAGCTGCAGTGCCGCTTGCCGGCGAGGCCACTCGTACCACCATCGGAGGCGACTTGGCGAAGGCGGTCGCCGGCCTCATCGGCGACCACATCGCGGTGGTGCTGACATCGTTGCTCCTGGTCGCCGCCATCACGGTCGTCGGCAAGCTCGTGGTCGGCTGGTGGCGGCGCCGGCGACGAGGTCGCTGGGGTGTGCTGCAGGATCGCTTCGTGAGCGCCGCACTGCAGCGTGGTGCTCCACTGCACGCGCCCAACGCACGACTGGCCGACGTCTTCGACCAGCGAGCCGCTCAGGAGCTGGCGGCGACTCTCGACGCATCCGCGTTCGCAGCGGAGTGGGCGGACGACGACACCTCGTATCACCGCGCGCTCGATGCCATCTCCGAGCTGGAGCGATCCGCCTGAACCCGCACCCTGCGACGACGAGCGAGGCATCTGATCCTCGAGCACGTCGCTGATCGACGAGAAAGTTCGAAATCGCGGGAACTGAACGGGGCTACCCATCGACCACACATGCAACGCAGCGACGGCAACAGATCCTGACCGGTTCCCAGTTGCAGCCGCTCGCAGCCGGCCTTCCTCCTCACGAACACACCTCGGGAGGGGGGCCGGCACTTTCGTTTTCGGTTGCGGGAACTCAATGCTGCCGACCGGCGACATGTGGGCATGCGCACAGCGATGCTGCTCTACCCCGGCTTCACCGCCCTCGATGCGATCGGCCCCTATCACGCGCTCGCTGGCATCCCCGGGTACGAGTTCGCGTTCGTCGCCGAGAAGGCTGGGCCGGTGAGCAACGGCGGCAGCTTCACGATGGAGGCCCAGATGAGCATCGACGAGCTCGCTCATGTCGACGTGCTCGTGGTGCCGGGCGGAGTCGCGGCCATCGGCATGGCCCGCCGAGGGCATGTGCTGGTCGACTGGATCCGCGAGATGCACCCCAACACGCAGTGGACGACATCGGTGTGCACCGGCGCCTTGCTGCTGGGGGCGGCAGGCGCACTGCGCGACCTACCCGCCACCACTCACTGGTACAGCCATGCGGAGCTGGCCGACTACGGCGCCATCCCCACCGATGCCCGCGTCGTCGAGCACGGAAAGGTCATCACGTCGGCCGGGGTTTCGGCAGGCATCGACATGAGCCTCGTCCTCGTTGAGCGCATCATGGGCACGGAGTACGCGCAGGCAGCCCAACTCGACATGGAGTACGACCCGGCACCTCCGTTCGACGCCGGCCACCCGCGCAGTGCACCACCGGCTGTGACAGCCTGGTTGAAGGGCATGTACGACGACATGCTCGGCGGCTGACAGGCGCTGGCACCGGCACGGCACCCGCACCGATCGCGGGGCCGGCGATGGCGAGCTGCGACGGACGCCGTCAGCCCCGGGTCAGCGCCAACACTGCGTCGAGCGTTGCCTGCAGGTGAGCGGTGAGGGTTGCCGCCGCTCGGCGGGCATCACCGGCCATCACGGCGTCGTAGAGCTCGGCATGTTCGGCCGCCGGATCGCCCCGGCGCTGCGCGCCTGCGCCGCTGACTTGAAAGCGCTGCGTGTGGTCGTGCAGTTGCACGACCGTGCGGTACAACTGGCGATTGGTGCAACCCGCCAGCAGCGCGAGATGGAACCCCCGGTGCACATCGAGATAGGCGGGCACGGTGCGATGGCGGCCAGTGAGCAGCACGTAGGCCGCGTGCACCGAGTCGCGGAACGCCGCCGCCGAGGTGCCTCTCGCGTGCGCTGCCATCGATGACCGCAGTGCCCTGGGGTCGAGCAACAGGCGCAGCTCGTAGTACTCCGCCGCCTCAGTGGCATCGATGGCGGCCACGCGTGCGCCGCGCTGCGGCTCGATGACCACCATTCCTTCGCCGGCCAGGCGCTGGAACGCCTCGCGCAGCGGCGTAGGTGAGACGCCCCACTCGGCCGCGAGATGCTCGCTGCGCAGCTTCTCGCCTGCTGCCAGCTCGCCGCTGAGGATGGCAGCGCGAAGCCGCGAGTCGACCCACTCGGCCAACGTCGGTGGAGTTTCGAGAGCAACACCTGCAGGCGCGGGCATGCCGATGAGTCTGCCACAAATGCTTGACGATTTCAATAATCTATAGAAACATACGATCATGTTCAGACTTGCGCACATCAACGGCCGAGCAGCCTTGCTCGATGCCACCCACTGGTTCGACCTCGCCGGTGTCACCGGCGATCAGTCGCTGGCCGACCCGATGGTCGCCATCGCTCGCCACGCCGAGCTGCACATCGCCCACGATGCGTTGGCCTCGGCCACGCCGGGCGGGGCCATCGCCGAAGCCCGCCTGGGCGCGTGCGTGCCTCGGCCGGAGAAGGTCTTCGCCATCGGGCTCAACTACCGGTCGCACGCCGAGGAGTCGGGCATGGCCATCCCGCCGGCGCCGATGACGTTCACCAAGTTCCCCACGTGCCTGGTCGGCCCCACCGACGACATCGTGCTCTCCGGCGCCTTCGTGGACTGGGAGGTGGAACTGGTCGCGGTCATCGGCACCGGTGGTCGCCACATCAGTCGCGACGCGGCATGGTCGCACGTGGCCGGGCTCACGCTCGGGCAGGACATCTCCGACCGGGTCGTGCAGATGACCGGCGCGCCGGCGCAGTTCTCGATGGGCAAGAGCTTCGACACTTTCGGCCCGATCGGCCCGGCAGTGGTGAGCCTCGATGCCTTCCCCGACCCCGACAACGTGAGGCTCTGGTGCGATGTGGCCGGCGAACGCATGCAAGACGCGCGCACCGACGACCTCATCTTCAGCGTGCCCGAGATCATCGAGTACCTCTCCGCGATCTGCACCCTCACGGCCGGCGACATCATCTTCACCGGCACACCATCGGGCGTCGGAGGGTCGCGCGGTCGCTTCCTCGCGGAGGGCGAGACGATCGACAGCGGGGCCGAGATCATCGGCTCCTTGCACAACCGGTGCGTCGCACCATGAGCCTGCACCGTCTGCTGGCGATGCGCGTGGGCGTGCCGCGACCCGATGAGCTGGCCGGCTTCTACGCCGAGGTGGGCCTGGCCACCGATGGCGACGGCCGGGTGACGAGCCCCGATGGCGGCACACAGGTCGTCATCGAGGAGGCGCCGTACCGGCAGCTGCTCGGCGTGGAGATCGGCGCCGCGCACGAGCGCGACCTCGACGACATCGGCGGCCGGCTCGCTGACCTCGGTGTCACCATCGAAGGCCGCGGCAGCAGCCTGACTGCTGTCGACCCCATCAGCCACGTTCGGTTCCGCGTCACCGTCGCCGAGCCGCTCGCACAGGCGGGCTCGACAGCGGTGGTCGACAACCGGCCAGGCGCCACCGTTCGCCGCAACGAACGCGCGAGCGCCGTCAGCCAGGGCCCGCGACCGCCCCGGCGACTCGGCCACCTCGTGATCGGCACGCCCGACATCGCGGCGACGCAACGCTTCCTCGTCGACGGGCTCGGGTGCAAGGTCAGCGACCAGGCCGACGGCATCGTCTCGTTCCTGCGGTGCAGCACCGACCATCACAACATCGGCTTGGTGCACAGCCCCGTGCCCATCCTGCAGCACTACTCGTGGGAGTGCGACGACGTCGACCACGTGGGCCACACTGCCACCGCCTTGCTGCGCGCCGACGCCGACCGCCAGACCTGGGGCCTCGGCAGGCACTTCGCCGGCTCGAACTTCTACTGGTACCTGCGCGACCCGTCGGGCGCGTTCATGGAGCTGTTCAGCGACCTCGACGTGATCGACGACGACGACGCGTGGGAGGCCCAACGCACGCCGCTCGCGCTGGAGCACGTGGCCAACTCCTGGGGCCCGGACATCCCGATGGAGTTCATCGCACCTCACGATCTCCCCGAGCTGCAAGCAGCCTGGGCGGCACGCTGAGATGGCTGCCGACGTCGTCGACTGCGATGTGGCGATCATCGGGTACGGCCCGGTGGGCGCAACGCTGGCAGGGCTGCTCGCCGGCCGCGGTGTGCGCACATTGGTGATCGACCGCGAGGTCGACATCTACCCGTTGCCGAGGGCCGCCCACGTCGACCACGAGATCATGCGCATCATGCAGGAGCTGGGTTGTGCCGACGAGATGCTCGCCGGCATGCGACCCAACCCGGGCATGGACTTCCTCACCGCCGACCACGAGGTGCTGCTGTCGATGCGCTCGCCGGGCCTCACCTCGCTCGGTTGGCCGGCTTCGGTGTTCATCAACCAACCGTTGTTCGAGCGGCAGCTGCGCGAGGCGGTGAGCCGGCTGGGCGCCACCACGCTTCTGGGCAGCGGCGTCGCAGCGATCGACAGCAGCGAAGCTGCCATGCACGAGCACGCAGACCGAGTGCAGCTGACACTCGACGACGGCAGCATCGTCACTGCTCGTTACGTCGTGGGTTGCGACGGCGCGCGATCGTTCACTCGCCGCACGCTGGGCATCGGCTCGCACGATCTCGAGTTCGAGGAGCCGTGGCTGGTGGTCGACATGCTGATCAACGACGCAGACTCCGGCCTGCCCGAGTTCGCACTGCAGGTCTGCGATCCGGCCCGACCGCACACGCTGGTACCGATGCCCGCACCGCGCTTCCGGTTCGAGTTCATGCTGCTGCCCGGCGAGGACCCCGTGGCGATGCAGACACCCGAGGCGGTCGCCGAGCTCACCGCCGGCTGGCTGCCCGCCGGCGCAGCGACCGTCGAGCGCAGCGCCGTGTACACGTTTCACGGACTGATCACCACCCGGTGGCGCTCTGGACGGGTGCTGCTCGCCGGCGACGCCGCGCACCAGACGCCACCGTTCCTGGGCCAGGGCATGTGCAGCGGCATGCGCGATGCCGCCAACCTGGCCTGGAAGCTCCACGCCGTGCTGCGCGGTGCCGACGAAGCGTTGCTCGACACCTACCAGCAGGAGCGCGAGCCCGCGGTGAGGTCGATCGTGCAGGCGGCAGTCGACTTCGGGCGGATCATCTGCACCCTCGATCCGGCGCAGGCCGCGGCTCGCGACGAGGCGATGCTGGCCGCGCGTGCGTCGGCCGCCGAGGTGCAGGACACGAGCGAGGGCGTGCCGATGGCGCCGCTCACCGGCTCGCTGGTGACCGCCGGTGGCGGTCGGCCGTCGTACCAGCCGACGCTCGCCGGCCGCCGGTTGGACGATCTGGTCGGCCCGCGTTGGCTGGCGATCACCCGTTGCGCGGCCGGCGAGGACGGGGCGTGGTGGACGCAGCGCGGCGCGTTGGTGCTGGGCGCCGACGAGCACCCGGAGCTGGTCGCACTGCTGGATGCAGCGGTCGCACCCGATGGCATCGTCGCCGATGCGGTGGTCGTGCGCCCTGATCGGTACGTGCTGGGCGGGGCACCAACCCTGCAGCACCTGGCGGCCATTGCCGAACCGTTTCTGCCGCCCGTCTGAACACGCAAGAATGTCGGGGCCATGCCTCGCTTCGACGATCAGTACTACCAACGGTTCTACGGGCTGGTGGGCGTGCACGACCACGAACAGATCGGCCACCTGGCCACCGCCGTGCACGAGATGTGCGCGTGGTGGGGTGTGCCACCGTCGTCGGTGCTCGACGTGGGCGCCGGCGTGGGCATGTGGCGCGATTGGTACCGCGCGCAGCACCCGCGGGTGAAGGTGCGGTCGGTCGACATCAGCGAACATGCATGCGCGCAGTGGGGCCACGAGTTGCGCGACATCGCCACCTGGAAGCCGTCGAAGAAGTTCGACCTGGTGATCTGCCACGGCGTGCTGCACTACCTCGACGAGCCTGCTGCCCTCAGCGCGATCGCGAATCTGGGTGCGGCAACGCGCAACGTGCTGTACCTCGAGCTACCGACGGCCCACGACCTCGCCGAGGTGGTCGACCCGGAGCTCACCGACATGGACGTGCACCATCGCAGCGGCGAGTGGTACCGCAGCCGCTTGAACGTGCACTTCCAGCAGGCCGGCGCCGGGCTGTGGGTTCGCCACGGCACGGTGCCGCTGTACGAGCTGGAGTCGGCACAGCCGTAGCGCCACGCGGCACCGGGCTCAGCCGCTGCTGTGGCTGCTCGAGTCGGGGACCGTGGCCACCGGCGCCGGAGCCGCAGCCGTCGCCGTGGATGCGGCGCGCTGAGTGGAGGCAGGAGTCGTGACGGATGTCGTTGGCTGGGTCGTTGCCTGGGTCGTCGGGACCACCACGGTGACGCCATCGGGCAGGCACACCGATTGCTCTGGAAACAGCGCCGTGTCGGCGGTTGCCCCGTTCGCGGCGTACAGCACCTCTACTGAGACCGACGCCTCGGCGGCGATGAGGGTCCAGTAGTCACCCGACACCACCGTGTAGGTGTTGGTGCACGGCGTCGCAGCAACGATCGTCGTGGTCGCCGCCGTCGTGGTCGGGGTCGCCGCAGTCGCAGTCGAGGGGGCCGACGAGCCGACTGAACCGGCAACGTGCGCCGCGGCGCTGGTCGGCTCGGTCGGCGGCACGCCACTTGCTGACGAGCCACCGCCGCTCACCATGATGCTCACTGCTGCCAGGAGGGAACCGGCGCCGGCGAGCCCCGCCAGCCGCATCGCCCGCTGGGGCGAGTACGGCCGGTCGACGAGCGACGGCGATCGATCGAGAGAGAACAACGGCATCGGTCAGGCCCCCTGCACGACCATGCCGGCGCCCGCAGCGGCCCGACGCGAGCGGGAGGGCGCTGCATCGGGCTCGCTGCGGGGCGGGCATACCGTCTGGCCAGAGGGAGGGGGCCAGCCGTGGGGTGTGGACCGGGTGCCGTCGTCGAGCACGTCGTGGTGCACGGTCAGCCGCTGCTCTTGGTGGTGGTCTGCGCAACCGTCGCCGGCGGCGCCGGGGTGGCGGCGGTCGTGGATGCGGTCGCGACCGCAGTCGTGGATGCGGTCGTGGCGCCCGTCAATTTGTCGGTGGTGGAACCGGATGCCGTTGCTGTCGCCGGTGCGGCGGTAGCCGTGGGCACCGCCGCGGCCGTGGTGGTCGCCGCGTTGAGCGCCATGTAGCCGGTCATCAGCAGCATGCCGCCAACACCGGCGGCGCCAACTGCTCGCCGCGCCGTGCGGGCGGGGTGCGGGCGCTTCCGGCGGGCCGGACGCTGCGTGCTGTTCGTGCTGTTGCTGTACTCGCTCATCTCATCGTCCTGACGTCGCCGTGGTGTGGACCTTGTGCACACCATGATGAGCGTCGAGTGTTAAGGGAGTACGTGAGCAGCGTGTGGCGCAGGTGGTACTGCGCGTCGGCCCACGGCGAGGCGATCTGCTCAGCGCGTGGGAATGCGTGGTGCGGAGCTCTGGCCTGCCCGATCGTCACGATCGGCCTGCAGGATGCGCATCACGGTGGCCACGCAGACCGCGGCAACCGAGACCAGCACGGCAACACGCAGCGCCGGCGTGGTGCGGTCGCTGCCCACCCACAGCAGGTGGAACGTTGCCAGGGCGAACAGCGGGAAGCTGAGGTAGTGCGTGGCGCGCCACGCTCGTTTGCTGAGCTTCTTGCGGAGCAGCGACGTGATCTCGACGGCGATCAGGAAGTACATCGCAATCACACCCCACCCCACGGCAAGTGGGTGGTAGCTGCCCGTGAACGGCACCAGCACGTTCGCAAGGCTGAAGCCGACGTAGGTGTCGAGCATCAGCGCCACCACGTGCACCAGGGTGAACACCGTTGCCAGCCCACCCACGAAACGGTGCAGGTCGAGCATCCAGTTCGGCTTCGGCCGCTTGCCCAGGAACCGGCTCGACAGCGCCAGCCCCCAGAACATGCTGATCGCCAACAGCACCCAGGCGATGATCCCGCCCGAACGAGCGATGTACCACCACGTGTGATTGTTCATCTTGTGTCCTCCGCAGAGCGATGAGTGGCGCCGCGCAGTTGCGGGTCGAACGCCACCGTCTGTGTCATCGGTACCCCGCCGAGGTACGCCGCAAACCCGGGGCTCGCGATCACCCGGCCATCCTGGCTCACCGCGACGGCCGCCGTGCGCGCATCGAGCAGGTCGAAGGCACGGTCGGCACCGCGCAGCAGTACGGCCTTCGCCAGCACTTCGGCCTCCCAGGCCGTGCCGGCGATCACGCTCGCAAACGCGAGGTCCGAGGTGGAGGGTTCGCCCGTGGCGGGGTCGATGAGGTGGTGCCTGGCGTGCCCGCCAGTGCGCCACACTCGGCGCAGCACGCTGGATGTTGCCACCGCGCCGTCCCACAGGCCGACGAGCGCAATCGGTGCGGCGCACCACGGGTGCTCCACGGCCATGGTCCATCCCGCGCCGGTGGGGCTCTCGCCGCGCACCCGCAGATCGCCACCCATGTTCACGCACACACCGGCAGCGCCTTCATCGATGAGCAAGGCCGACACCAGGTCAGCCGCCAGTCCCTTGCCGATGCCGCCCGGATCGAAGCCCATTCCTGTGGGCAGTGCGATCGAGCCGGCATCGAACACGATGTCGGTCGGGCCCGGACGGGTGACCGAGAGGCGCGGTGGGAGCGCCGGTTCACCGGTGTCGACGAGATCTTCGAAGCTGCGGTCGTACCCGGCGCGACGCAACGCGTCGAGCAAGGTGGGGTCGAAGCCACCGCCGGTCAGCCGCCAGGCCTCGACGGCGCGCTCGACGAGCAGGTACGTGTCCGGTGTGACCACCACCGGTTCCCCGGCCACCGCGTTCAAGAGGCTGATCTCGCTGTCGGGTCGGAAGCGGCTCCACCGTCGTTCCAACTCGCCGATGCGGTCGCGACCGAGGGTCAGCAGGTCGGCACTGCCGCCGACGACGATGAGATGGATGTCGGAACCCATCGCACGGAATCGGTCTTCGGACACCGCGCTGGCCATGCCCGCAGTCTTCACCGTGCGGGTTGGAATCGAGCAAGAGTCGCGTTGGAAGCCGGTGGGGCAGGTCTGCACACCGACAAGCCCTCAGATGCGTTCGATGATGGTGGCGGTGGCCATGCCGCCACCGGTGCACATGGTGACCAACCCCGTGTGCAGGTCGCGACGCTCGAGCTCGTCGAGCAGCGTGCCGATGAGCATGCCGCCGGTGGCACCGATGGGGTGCCCCAAGGCCATCGCGCCACCGTTGACGTTGACCTTGTCCCACGACACGCCGGTGTCGCGCAGGAACTTCAGCAACACGGCGGCGAACGCCTCGTTCACCTCGAACAGATCGATGTCGTCGAGCGTCATGCCGGCCTTCTGCACCACCAGCTTGGCTGCCGGGCCAGGAGCGGTGAGCATGATGACCGGTTCGTCGCCGGCGACTGCTGCCATGGTGACCTTCGCCCGCGGCACGAAGCCCTGCGCACGTGCGTAGTCGGGCGAGGCCAGCAGCAGCGCCGAGGCACCGTCGACGACGCCCGACGAGTTGCCGCCGTGGTGCACGTGGCGCAGCTCGCCGATGTGCGGGTACGCCTTGCGTGCGGTGTCGTCGATGCTGAGCTCGCGACCGGCCATCGTGTGGCCGCCCATGCCGGCGAAGGCCGGGGCCAGCTTGGCCAGATCGGCAAGGGTGGTGCCGGCCCGAGGGTGCTCGTCATGATCGAGCGCCAACGTGCCGTCGTCGTGGAAGATGGGCACCAGCGAACGCTCGAAGCGACCCTGCGCGATTGCTTCGGCGGCACGGTTCTGACTGTCGACCGCCAGCTGGTCGAGCTCTTCACGCTTGAAGCCCTCGACAGTGGCGATGAGGTCGGCGCTGATTCCCTGCGGCACCATGTCGTACTGGTCGCGCAGGTGGTTGTTGTTGGCCGTGAAGCCGTCAACGTGCATCGGGGCCGGGCGCGACATGCTCTCCACCCCACCCGCCACCACCATGTCCTGGAAGCCGGCGAGGATGCCCATCGACGCGAAGTTGACCGCCTGCTGGCCACTGCCGCAGAAGCGGTTGAGCGTGACGCCGGGAGCCTGCACGCTCCAGCCGGCGTCGAGCGCGGCCATGCGCGCGATGTCCATGCTGTGGTCGCCGCTGCCGGCGCCGCAACCCATGATGACGTCGTCGACCTGCGCGGTGTCGAAACCGTTGCGCTGCTGCAGCGCGTTGAGCACCTGCGCAAGGATGCGTTGCGGGTGCACGTTGTGCAGCGCCCCGGTCTCCTTGCCCTTGCCTCGTGGCGAACGGACGGCGTCGATGATCCAGGCTTCACTCATGCGGCGAACCGTACTGCCGCGCACACGCGCAGCCCGAAGCGTGGCCGGCGCCGAACTCGGGGTGGGCGCGGATGCTCGCTAGTCGTCGACCTTGTCGGGCGGGCGCACGACCACCACTGGGCAGTGTGCGTGGTGCACACAGGTGGCCGAGACCGAGCCCAGCAGCAGCCCGGCGAAACCACCGTGCCCGCGGCAACCGACGACGAGCAACGCGGCACCCTTCGAGGCCTCGATCAACGCTGCCGCCGGCGAGCCGGTCTCCAACCGCTGCTCGGTCTCCACGCCGCGAGCCGCAGCGACCACCTCTGCCTCCTCCAACGCCATGCGACCGGCTTCCTGCAGGCTCTCCAGCACGTAGCCACCGCCGTACGGGTCGGCACCCGACATGCCGAGGTCGATGCCGTGCACCAGCACCAGCTTCATGCCATGGTGCTGCGCCTCGTCGAGCGCCCAGCTCAATGCCCGATTGCCGTCCACCGAACCATCGACACCGACAACGATCATGGACTTCTGTTCCTGGCCGGACATCGGAACCCCCTCGCTCGAGAACTTCTCTACCCACAGTGTTGCGACTGCAAACACCGGCAACGCAGAGCCCTTCGGCTCTTCTTGGCCCGCCCGATGCCCGCCCGCTGCGGGCCCGCTGCCGGCTCGCTGCCGGCCCGCTGCCGGCTCGCGCGGTCACCCGTCGACGGTGCCCGTCAGATCCGCGAATGCTCGCGGGAAGCGGGCCAGCACGGCGATGGCGTGCTGCAGCTCGCGTTGGTCGACGCACTCGCCGATGCGGTGCGTGTTCTGCTCGATGCCGGCACCGATGCCGAACATCGCCGGGTGGCGGACCGCACCGGACACCACCCACTGCTTGCCGGCGGGCACGCTGATCGACGTGCTGTCGAGCGGGATCGGGAAGCCGACCCCGTCGGTGGAGAAGATCCACTTGTCGACCCGGGGGGTGCTGCGCAAGGCCCCGGCAGCGGCACCTCCGGGAGGCTCCACCACGAACGGGGTGACCACACGCCGGTAGGAATCGACGGCAGCGCGAACGGCAGCGTGATCCTCGGGAGTGATCCAGCCCGGGTAGATCTGCGCGTTGTCCACGGCGTAGCCCCGCCACGTGCGCTGCGAGTAGCGGGGCACGACGATCTCGACCGTGAGACCGGCCAGGCGGGCGGCCGCCACGGCATCGAGCGACTCGATCTCGGCCAGCGCCTGTTGCGGTGTCTCGCCGACCGTGAGCCGGCGATCGAAGCGAAACGTGAAGCACTCCGGTACCGCGCAATCGCTGGGCGTGTCCAGCGTCGCCCAGGAAGCGGTCCGCGTGCCGCGACCGATGAACGGATGGTCGAGCATCCCCTCACCGTTCGCATGCCGAACCGCTGCCTCGGCGAGGATCGCCCCACCGTGCTCCAACGGGTTCAGGCCCAGCGCGGGCATCGAGCCATGGCATGACCGACCGGTGACCGTGACCTCGATCTGCATCCGGCCGCGTTGCCCGCGGTAGATGCCCAACGCGCCCTTCACGGCATCGCCCGTGCCCTCGGTGAGCACAACGACATCGGGGATCAGTTCGGGTGCCGCGCCCGGCAGCACGTGGTCGACGAGGTGACGAGGGCCGCCACCGTCGTTGTCCTCTTCGGCAGCCGTGGCGTAGGCACGCACGATGCAGCCGCGCAGAGCACCCTCGTCGCGCAGCTCCAGCAGGATCTTGGTGGCCACGATCTGTGCCACCACACCGGCCAGCTGGTCGGCCGAGCCGCGGCCGAACACGAGATGGTGCAACTCGTCGTCGGGTGGCAGGTAACCCAACTCTGCCCGCAACGAGCTGGGGTCGACCGCGGCGCCGTCGACCAAGCCGTCGTATGGGTCGACAGCACCCTTCAGCTTGTCGCGCCACTGGTCGCGCAGCGCCTGCACCGTGTCGGAGTGACCATCGAAGTAGATGACGCGCTTGTGGTCGGGCGGCATCTCGTCGAACGCGTTGGTGACCGTCCAGACCAGGTTGCCGTAGTCGTCGAAACCTACGTCGTCGGCGTGCAGCACCGCTCCGACATCGACGATCGTGTCGAGCAGGAACCGCAGCCTGCTGCCCTCGTGGTTCGACAGTCCACTGCGCGGGTCGCCGCCACTGTCCACGGGGAGGTCGACCTGGTCGGCGGGAATGCGGATTGCCTCCTTCAGGATCGCAACCGCCAGCGGACGGTACCGTTCGGCCAGTTCGGCAACCCTTCGGTCGAGCGTCGTCAGTTCGGTCATCTCGGGCCCCATTTCAGCCAGCATCGGCGAGCCGGCTCGCCAGGTCGGAGACCTTGGCTGCCGCCAGCAGCGCCATGATCACGTACACCTTCTTGTTCGCTTCCTTCGCCACTGCGACACGGAAGCGATCCATCACACCTTCGGTCACCTCGGCACCGATGTCGGCCGGCAGGCAGTGCAGGTAGAGCGCCGTGCCACCATCGGCGGTCATCGCCATCCGCCGTTCGTCGCACATCCAGTCGCGATGCTGTGCGTTGCGCTCCAGCGCCCGCCGCTCGATGTCGGCCATGGCGACCTTGTCGCCGGCACGGTTCGCCACCACCCGCTCGGCCATCAACGCGTGCGGTCCCCACGACTTCGGGTACACCGCCTCCGCCCCGGCGAACGCATCGTCCATGTCGTTCGTGACCCTGAACGAGCCACCCGACTCGACGGCACCTTCCGCTGCCCACTGCATCGGCTCGGGCAGCAGTTCGTAGCCCTCCGGATGCGCCAGCGTCACATGCGCGCCGAAACGTGTGAGCAGGCTCACCACGCCCTGTGGCACCGACAGCGGCTTGGCGTAGCTGGGCGAATAGGCCCACGACATCGTGATCCGCCGCCCGGCGACAGAGCCACCGAAGTGCTCGCGCAGCCAGATCAGGTCGGCCAGCGACTGCGTCGGATGGTCGAGATCGCACTGCAGGTTCACCACCGGCACCACCCGGGCGTCACCGGAGGCCGCCAGGTAGTCGGTGATACCGCGCAGCACGTCGCGCATGAAGCTGTTGCCCTCACCCAGGATCAGGTCGTGCCGCACACCCAGCGCATGGGCGTTCATACCCAGCATCGCACCGGTCTCCTCGGCTGTTTCGCCGTGCGAGACCTGCGTCGAGGAGCCGTCCACGATCACCGGGTGCATGCCCAACCGCGCCGCGGCACCCGCCCACGCCGACTTCGTGCGAGTGGAGTTGTCGAAGAACATCGCATAGGCGAGCTCGTTGGGCAGCAGGTCGGTGGCCACCCCGCTGCGGTCGAGCGCCTCCAGGCGCACGGCGACGCTCAGCAGCGCATCGAGGTCGGCGACAGACCAGTCGTGCGTGGTCAACAGGCTGCGGCCGAGCAGGGAGTTCACGCGGGCGCCATCGGGGAGCGGCTTCACGCCTCGCAGTGTGCGCTCTCCGGCACGTCGACGCACGGGGCCTAAGCCCCTTCCGGCCGCAAGCACGGGGCGCGACATCAGATCCCGAGCCATCGCTGGCGGCGGTAGACTCCCCGGAAGTCTCATGCCGGTCTGCAACCCGTCCGCAAGGGGCCGCACGCCCTCTTGCCGCGAAGGAACCTATGCCCACCACTCCGAAGCCCGCCGACGACCAGCTCGCTGAAGACCGGCCGATCATCGCCAAGGCCGCGCCGGCCAAGGCTCCGGCCAAGCCGCGCAAGGCCGCGACGAAGCGGGGCGTGAAGCCGAACTCGGTGCTCGCCGAGGACCACACCCCCAGCGAGGCCATCGCCCATGCCATTCGCATGGAGTTCGGCGACCTCAGCCCTTCGGTGAACCGCATCATGAACGCGGGGCTGCACGAGGCCGGCACGATGCATGCGATCACGCTGTTCCGCGAGTCGCTGGGCGTGCCGGGTGACGAGAACCGCAACCCGATGGTGGCCATCGAGGCCGGTCGCCTCGTCCCCGAGGGCTGAACCGGCCACGGGTGACCTTGGCCCCTCCTGCGGGGAGCCGATCGGCGCGACGATGCACGCCGACCATTGGAGGCGTGATGGACCGGATGAGCCCTCTCGACGCGACGTTCCTGCACATCGAGGACGGCGTCAACCACATGCACATCGCGTCGTGCGCGCGCTTCGAAGGCCCTGCTCCGACCTACGAGGCGCTCGTCGATCTGTTCCGCGGGCACCTCCCGCTGGTGCCGCGCTACCGGCAGAAGGTGCGCTTCGTGCCCGGCGGCATCGGCCGACCGGTGTGGGTCGACGATCCGCACTTCCGCATCGACTTCCACATTCGACACACCGCCCTTCCCCCGCCCGGTGACGACCAGGACCTGCGCAACCTGATGGGTCGCCTGATGTCGCAGCAGCTGGATCGCAACCGCCCACTGTGGGAGGTGTGGATGGTGGAGGGCCTTGCCGACGGCTCCTGGGCCCTCATCTCCAAGGTGCACCACTGCATGGTCGACGGCATCTCCGGCACCGACCTAATGGCGCTGGTGCTCGACGCATCACCGCAGGGGTCGCCCACCGAACCCGACGACTGGCACCCGGCCGCCGAGCCGTCCGACGCCGAGTTGGTGCGCGACGCCATCGGCGAGACGCTCGTCAGCCCCAACGAGATCGCCCGTTGGGCTCGTGCGTCGCTCCGCGGCCCGCGCAAGATGGTGGCCAACCTGAGCGACGTGGTGCAGGGCGCGAAGGCGCTCGGCGAGCACCTGCGCCCGAACACTCCGCTGTCGATCGAGGGCACGATCGGCCCCCACCGTCGATGGACATGGGCGCGCACCACGTTGGCCGACGTGAAGACCATCCGAACGGCGCTGGGCGGCACCGTCAACGACGTGGTGCTGGCGGCAATCACCAAGGGCTTCCGCGAGCTGCTGCTCAGCCGAGGCGACGAGATCGACAACGCCGTCGTGCGCACGCTCGTGCCCGTCTCGGTGCGCGCCGCCGGCGATCGCACCGCCAACAACCAGGTGTCGGCGATGATCGCCGAGCTCCCGGTCGGCATCTCCGACCCGATCGAGCGGTTGCACGCGATCCGCTCACAGATGGCCACCTTGAAGGAGTCGCACCAGGCCGTGGCCGGCAGCATGCTGGTCAACATGGCAGGGTTCGCGCCGCCGGCGCTGCTCTCGATGGGTGTCCGCACCGCCGCCATCGTGATGCGCCGCATGCCGCAACGCAGCGTCAACACCGTCACCACCAACGTTCCCGGCCCGCAGGTGCCGCTCTACGCGTGCGGCCGCGAGATGCTGGAGTACCTCCCGTTCGTGCCACTGTCGCAAGGCGTACGAACCGGCGTCGCCATCTTGTCCTACAACGGGAAGATCTCGTTCGGGGTCACCGGCGACTGGGACGCGGTGCCCGATGTGGCAGTGCTCGCCGACGGCATCGAGACCGGAATGCAAGAGCTGTTGCGCCGTGCTCGGCGTAAGGTGCACTAACCCAAGGGAGGGCACATGCCCGCGAAGTCACCTCAGAAGCCCGCTGCCAAGAAGGCCGGAAAGTCGCTGAAGGAGAAGCGCGACGTGAAGAAGGCCAAGAAGGAAGACCGCAAGAACGGCTGAGCGCGGCCGTGCACGGATGACCTTGGGCCCTGCCACCGGCCGCCGGTGCAGCCAACGATGGGCTCATGAAGGTTGGCTCCACTCACCGCTACGCCGCGACACCCGACGTGGTGTTCGCAATGATGACCACGCCGGCGGTGCTGACCGAGAAGTACACGGCGCTGGGGCACCGCGACCTGCGGATGCTCGAGCACACCGATCATCTCGGTGAGGTGTCGCTGCGTTCGCAGCGCAGCGTGCCCATGGAAGTGCCCGGCTTCGCCAAGCGCCTGCTCGCGCCGATGAACACGGTGGAGCAGCGCGACCACTGGTGCGCACCGGATGCCACCAACGTGCGCACCGGCACGTGGGAGGTGGTGGCCAAGGGGGTGCCGGTGAGCGCTGGCGGCACGCTGCGAATGGCGCCCGGCCCCGGCGGCACCACGATCGTGGAGATCAACGGCGAGGTGAAGTGCTCGCTGCCGTTGCTCGGCGGCAAGCTCGCGTCGTCCGTGGCTGGCGACGTGCAACGCACGCTGCAAGCCGAGGAGGCGTTCAACGACGGTTACCTCGCCGCACGCAAGAAGCCGCGGGCACGAGCCAAGAAGTCGCCGGCGCAACGAGCCCCCAGAGGCGCCACCTGACGACACCTGACGACACCGGGCTCAAGGCCGCAGCCCGACCGGCCGATAGGGCCTCACGGTGGATCAGTCTCCTGCACAGCACGTTCCCGGCGAAGCCGACCTCCACCTGAGCGTCGGCGCCCGCCCGCTGCTGACCCTGGCAACGGTGCCATTGCACCATCTGCTGCTCGACCCCGGCGACGAGCTGTCGCTCGCCGACGACCCCTCGGTCGCCGCCGACGCCTCGTTCATGCGCGCGTTCGTGCCGATGCGCTCCTACCAGCGTCTGTGCGGCGTCGGCCTGGAAGGGCTGATCAGCGCCATCGCGCGCACACCCTCGTCGCTGACGGGTCGCATCATCGTGAGAGAAGCAGCCGACCACGCAGGGCAGTTCGTCGTGATCGACGGATCACGCCACGTCGCCGCGTTGCGTCAGCTGGCCGAGATCGGCTCGGCCAACGGCGTGGGTCTCTCCGGCGACGTGACCGCACTGTTCGATGCCTGCCCGGTGACGATCGTGCGCCCCGAGACCGACCCCGCCTTCGTGCTCGCGCTGCTGGCCGATGCCACCGATGCAGCCTCCGACCCATGGCTGCACGGTCAACGCGACCATCTCTTGCGGCTGCTCGCCCACCACGGTGTGCACCACAGCCGCCCGACGGTGACCGAGGCAACGGCCGGCAACACGCAGACGCTCCGCCGCTATCACGCCTACCGGGCGCTGCAGCAGCTGATGCAGCAGGAGCCGGTGCCTCCGCACCTGACGGCCGGGCTATACCCCCTCTTCCACGCGGCGGTCGGCAGGCCGGTGATCCGCGAGTGGCTCGACTGGGACGACACGCTCTGCTGCTTCATGAGCGACGCCGAGCTCGACCGCTTCTACCGCCTGCTCAAGCCCACCGTGAGAAGCAACGGCACCACCCGCCGAGCATGCGTGCGCACTGTGGACGATGTGGTGCACCTGTGCGATGTGCTCGCCGAACCCGCCGCACACGAGGTGCTGATGCAGGACGGCGCCACTCTCGAGCAGGCGGTGCAGGTGATCGACGCAGGAGCCTTCCAGCAGTGGTCGGCCCAGGTGGGTGAAGCCTACGAGACCATGATCTGGGACCGTCGACGCTTCGGGCCTCGGTCCTGACGGGTTGCTAGCACTGACACGGGCTGCCGACGCGGTCCAACGCCGGCAGCCCGCGATGACGGAGCTCAGTGCTTGACCAACTTCTCCTTGGCGGCGTCGACGAGCTCTTCCACCTTGTGCTCGGCGTCTTTCACGATCTCCTTCAGCTTGCCGGCGGCCTCGTCGGCCTTGCCTTCATGCTGCAACGACTTGTCGTCGGTGAGGTCGCCCAGCGCCTGCTTCAACTTGCCTTTGGTCTGATCTGCGTTGTCCATGGTGAGTCCTTTCTCAACTCCCTCGCAGTACCCACTCACGTTGGCGAGCAAACGTGGATCTCAACGCCGTTCCCGGTTTGGGGAAGTCGCCGGCTGGGTACACCGCGGGCAGACCCCAGGAGGCACCATGTCCAGCGAAGAGCTCCACGCACCACGCGAACGGTTGTCGGCAACGACCGTCGCCTCGCATCAGGCAATCGTCTCGTTGATGGAGGAACTGGAGGCGATGGACTGGTATCGCCAGCGCGCCGACGATTGCGATGACGCGGAGCTGAAGGCGGTGCTGCTGCACAACATGAACGACGAGATGGAGCACGCTGCGATGCTCATCGAGTGGCTGCGGCGCAACATCGACCAGTTCGATCACGAACTGGACCGCTTCCTCGGCAAGCCCGGTGCGATCGCGTAAGCCGGCCACCGGCAGCGACCCGGTTGATGACGCAACACCCTCAGCAAAGGAGACATCCGTGGCCACCGTGACCGAAGTGCTCACCAACGAGCGCGAGAACATCCTCGACGCCGCCGCCATCGCGCTCGAGCGATCGAACCTTCCCCACTACGCGCAGGCCGGGCCGACGGCAGCCCGCGAGCGGCTGGCGCGGTTGCTGGCACTCGTGCTGCAGAGCGTGGACACCCGCGACCTGGTGCCGATGATCGAGCACGCCACGCACATCGCTCAGGAACGGTTCGATGCCGGCTTCGACATCCACGAGGTGCAGAGCGCGTTCAACGTGCTGGAAGAGGCGATCTGGGTTCGTGTCGTCGCCGCCACGCCGCCCGCCGAGCTCGCCGAGTCACTCGGCCTCGTCGGCACGGTGTTGGGAACCGGCCGCGACACGCTCGCCTGCACGTACGTGTCGTTGGCCACGCGCCAGCACGTGCCGTCACTGGATCTCAGCGCGCTGTTTCGAGGCGGCCGCTGAACATCAGTGGATCGTCGTCAGCCCGCCGTCGATGACCAGCAGTTGCCCGTTCACGTAGCCCGCCTCGTTGCTCATCAGGTACAGCACGCCGTTGGCGATGTCCCATGCGCTGCCTTGGCGACCGAGCGGTAGCCGGCCGGCGGTGCGGCCGGGCCGGTCGCGAGTTGCGATGCGACCCATCGGCGTGTCGATCAGGCCTGGTACCACCACGTTCACCCGCACGCGGCGGCGGCGCCCTTCGAACGCGGCATGCCGGCACAAGCCAGCGAGCGCGGCCTTCGACGAGTCGTACGCGGGCATCCGGCTGCCGGGCTGTAGCGATGCGACCGACGACACGAGCACCACCGCAGCGTCATCGTCGAGGTGCTGCAAGGCCAGTTTGCAGCCCAGGAAGTGAGCACGAGCGTTGAGCGCGAACGTACGATCCCATGCCGCGGCGGTGGTGCCCGACAGCCACGCCGGCCCTCCCATGCCGACGTTCACCAGCACGCCATCTAGACCACCGAGCACCGCGACAGCCGCGTCGAAGAGTTCGACCATCGAGGACTCGTCGGTGGCATCGACGGTGAACGCCCATGCCGCTCCACCTTCGGCGAGGATCTGTGACGCCGTGTCCTCCGCTCGATCGAGATGGAGATCGGCGCACGCAACGGTGGCCCCCTCGGTCGCCATGCGCAGCGACGCAGCGCGGCCATTGCCGAGCGTGACCTCCTCAGGGGGCAGGCCGTACGTCTCCTGCCCGGCGCCGATGACCAGCACCCTGCGACCCGCCATGCGACCTGCGACCTGCTGACTCATCAGTGCGACTCCCTTGTTCGTGTCGTTCATAGCAGCACAGCGCAGTTGCACGTTTCACTCGGCTGCGTGCCGGGTACAGAGCAGTCATGCTCCTCGCTTCCGGCATCTACATCGGTGGGGGTTTCCTCACCCTCCTGCTCATCATCGTCGTCGTGGTCCTGCTGCTCCGCTGAGATCACTCACTCGTGCAACCGTCAACGCCCGATCGGCCGCGCCGCAGATGGGTCGTGCACTCACCTGTCACGCCGACCCACGCGCCTGGTTGGAAAGATCGCCAGTGGAGCAGCCGCGTGCTGCACCGTCTCGGCGAAGTGGTGGGGCACTCTGCGGCGGGTGTTGCCGCGGCGGCGTTCGTGCTCGTATGGGTCGCCGTCGGCGCTACCTACCGCTTTCCCGAGTGGTGGGCGACCGTGCTCTACAGCGTCGCCGGCTCCGTCACGTTCTTGATGGTGTTCGTCATCCAGCACACGCAGGCACGCCAGACGGCCGCAACTCAGCTCAAGCTCGATGAACTGATCCGAGCATCGGCACGCGCCGACGACGGCTTGATCGCCGTCGAAGAGGCGCCGGCCGCTCACCTGCAGGCGCTCACCGATCTCACGCTCGCCGAACGCGACTGGAAGTGACGCGGCGGCGCTGCTCTGCGAGTATCGGCGGGTGAGAGCGTTCGACTGGTTGTTCAAGAATCGGCAGACGGGTGAGATCACCATCGCCCAGTTCCCCAACCTGCCGCTGTGGCTCTTCCTGGGGGCAGCGCTCGCCCAACGCGTCGCCGACGACTCCAGCTCGCTCGACACGCTCGCCAACCTGGCCGGTAGCGCTGCGCTGGGCTGGTGGGCGATCGACGAGGTTGCCCGCGGCGTGAACCCGTGGCGACGCATCCTCGGAGCGAGCGGAGTGGTCTTCGTCGCCTACCGGCTCATCACCGCGTTCTAGATCCGGCCGGGGCGCACTCTCGATTGAACCGGCGCACGGCGAGGTGCACTCTGTGCACCGACTCCACGGGCTGCAGGAACATCAGCGGGCACGCACCGACCACCGCGTCGAGCCCGTGCTGTCGACACGCAGCAACGCTGGCGGTCGAGACGGCACCGGGGCTGCCAACACCCCGGAACAACCACACGTGGTGGATTCCCCGGGCAGCACACTCGCGCACTGCGTCGACCGCGGCTGCGCCGGTGACCATGATCATGGCTGCATCGATCTCGTCCACCGCATCCGCCACTCGGGCATGGCACTTGGTGCCTTCGATCTCCGCCGATCGCGAGTTGATCGGCACCACCTCGTAGCCGTGGTCGCGCAGCGCACGGAACACGGTGTTGCCGAACTTGCGCGTGTCGGCGGACGCACCGACCAGCGCAATGCGGTGCTGGCGCAGGAACCGCTCGACCGCATCCGCGTCGACTGGGTGCTCGATCGCACCCCGGCGGGTGAGGCCGACGACGACGAAGGCGCCACCGACGACGACGCACAGCGGATGAAGGAAGCTGAGCTCACGGAGGAACGCCACCTCGACAACGATCCAACCGACCAGCAGTGCGCCGGCGAACACAGCGGCTGCGCCAGTTCCCGGCCGGCCTGACCACGCGCGACCAGCCAGGATCGCGAACGGCAGCGCGACGATCAGCGCCAGTGCGACGCCGCCGAACACCGGGCTGGCGAACGGCAGGCGCGATTGCAGTCGATCACCTATGTCGATGAAGCCACCGACGAGACCTGTTGCACCGCCGGCTGCGACGAGCGCCGTCAGCCCAGCGGCGACGGCCAACACACGACGACGTCCGAAGACCGGCTGATGGTGCATGAGAAACCTCCGGCACCATGGTGAACGCTCGGGTTGCAGACGACCAGAGCCCAACGGCTCGAACAGCGCGCGAGCAGCGTGAGATCAGCCCATCTGAGTGGTGGCGCCCGGGAGCACCTTCACGATCACGCGGTGATCGCCGGGCTGATGCCACGGGTACTGCGGCTGATCGATGTACTTCTGCGCCATCGAGTCGATGAACGCGTTGCCCTCGTCATCGACGATCTCGGCCACCACGCCCCGGATCTCGAGGTAACGGTAGGGGTTGGCTGCATCCACGATGGCCAACGCGACATGCGGATCGGCCTGCAGGTTGCGGTACTTCTGGCGACCGGTGGTCTGGCTGAACAGCACGTACGTGCCGTCCCAGCCGAACCACACCGGGTTGTTCTGCGGGGCACCGTCGGGACCGATGGTGGCCACGTTGGCCAGCGCTTTCGAATCGAGAAGATCTACGTGGGAAGCGGGAATGATCATGGCGGCAACAACCCTTCGCATCGCAACTAAATTCCCGGCGCGTGGCGAGATGTGTCACACGGCTGTGACGACCGAGACGCCCGGTTGGGAGAACGAACCCATTGCCGGCAGCGCCTGAGGGATGTCGGCCAGCGTGAGGCGCTGGGTGATCATCGCTGCCGGGTCGAGCCGGCCGTCGGCCATGAGCGCGAACACCTCCGCGAAGCGAGTGGCGGACAGGCCGTGCACGCCCAGCACCTCCAGCTCGTCGCGGATCACGCGTGAGATGGGGAGATCGGCCGACTTCGTGGGGAACAGGCCGATCTGCACGTGCCTGCCGAGCGCACGCAGCGACATGATCGAGTTCGTCGCCGTCGCCGAATGGCCCAGGCAGTCGACTGACACGTGCGCGCCACCGACGAGATCGTGGAGCGCGCCCCCGACGTCGTCGGTGGTGGAGGCGTCGAGCGTGAGGTCGGCCCCCAGGCTGACCGCCAGTGCCAACGCCTCGGGCGCGATGTCGACCGCGACCACCGTCGCGCCGACGGCCCGGCCGAACGCAACCGCCGCCAGGCCGACCCCGCCGCAGCCGTGCACGCACAGCACCTCACCGGCAGCCAGGCGGCCCCGCTCGATCACGCCGCGGTAGGCGGTGCTCACTCGGCAACCCACGAGGGCGGCCGCAGCATCGGTGACAAGAGGCGGCACGACCACTGCGTTCGTGTCGGCGTAGGGAACGGTGGTGTACTGCGCAAACGCACCCCAGCGGGTGAACCCCGGCTGCTCTTGACGCCGGCACACCTGGTGCTGGCCGAGCAGGCACGGCTCGCACGAACCACAGCCGCACACGAACGGCGCGACGACTCGGTCGCCTTCGCGAATGCGGGCAACGCCGGCACCGACGCCAACCACGAGGCCGACGAACTCGTGGCCACCGACGTGAGGGCACACGATGTCGGGGTCGGTGCCGTGCCAGCCGTGGTAGTCGCTGCGACACAGCCCAACGGCGAGCACCCTCACCACCACCTCGCCCGGCGACGGCGTTGGGTCGGGGACCTCGACGATGGAGATCGCGCCTCGGAACTGCTCGTAGACGGCGGCCCTCATGCGGGCGCACCAATCGTGATCATCGTCGCCATACCGATCAGGTGCCGGACTGAGTGCGCTCGAGTGCCGCCAGACGAGCCTCCAGCTCGCTCAGCCGCCGCTCGGCGGCGTCGGCTCGCGCCGCTTCGTGCTCGGCTCGCGCCGCTTCGTGCTCGGCTCGCGCCACCTCGTCGAGGGGGCTCAACCAGCGGCGGCCGCCCCCTGGGTCGTGCACGGCCAACTCGCCGGCGACGACCTTCAGCAACACGCCACTGGTGGGGCTGACCAGGCCGGTCTCGGGCACCGCACGCTCGCTGAGGGCATCCGCTTCGCGCACCCACACCTCCAACGCGCCCGCTGCCGGGTCGAACACCCAGTACTCGTCGACACCATGCCGGTCGTAGAACTGGCGCTTGCGCACCATCTCAGCCCAGGTGTTGCTGGGCGAGAGCACTTCGATGGCCAGCGCCACGTGCCCGCCGTGCTCCCACTGCCGGTAGCTGCCGATCTCGCGCAACGTCGGCTTCACCGGCAGCCCGACCACCACCATCGTGTCGGGCGCGGCCACGATCTTCGGCTCACCCTTCACGGGATACCAGAACTGGTCGGCACCCACGAACACGTCGTCACGACCGGAGTACAGGCGCTCGAAACCGAGCACCAAGGTGCGGATCGCGAGACCCTGCAACGCACATTCGGACATCGGCTCGTCATCGCTCTCCGGGTAGATGACGTGGTCGAGCGAACGATCGTCGATCAAAGGCATGGCCATGAAACTACTCCTCTCCATCACGCAGGGGCAGGGGAAGCCGATGCCCGAAACCCTACGGAATGGGTGCGCGAGAGTTCAGCACGCCAGTGCGACATCGAGCCCCGCGCGGCTCGTGGCGAGATCAGCCGGCGGGCACGGAGTCGAGCACCGAACGCAGCGCCTGTGCCGCGCCCAGCAAGGCCGCACTCTCGAACGGCACGACGATCTTGGCGTTGTCGCTCTCGGCGAACTTGCCCAGCGTCTCGAGCTGCAGGATCGCGATCAGCGACGGGTCGGGGTTCGCTTCCCGGATCGCCCTGTACACGCTGGTGATCGCCTGCGATCGACCTTCCGCCTCGAGGATGAAGGCCTGACGGTTGCCTTCTGCGCGCAAGATGGCCGCCTCGCGCTCACCTTCGGCAGCGCGGATGGCCGCCTTCGCCGCACCGTCGGCGATGTTGATGGCTGACTGCTGCGAGCCTTCCGACTGCAGGATCTTCGCCCGCTTCTCCTGATCGGCCTGCTTCTGCAATGCGAGTGCTTCGAGGATCTTGGGGGGCGGCGTGATCTCGACGATCTCGATGCGTGCGATGCGGATGCCCCACTTGTCGGTGACCGCCTCCATCTGCCCTTGCACATCGGTGTTGATGCGCTCGCGCTCCGACAGCGCTTCATCGAGCGAGAGCGTGCCGATGACCGAACGCAACGCAGTACGGGCCAACGCGTCGATGGCAATGCCGAAGTTGGCAACGCTGAACAGCGCCTGCTTGGCATCGACGATCTGCGTGAAGATCGTCGCGTTGACCGTGACCACCACGTTGTCTCGCGTGATCACTTCTTGCCGGTCGCCGGGAACGGGGATCTCGCGCATGTCGACGCGCTGCAGACCGTCGATGAACGGAGCGATGATCACCAGACCGGGCTCGTGCGTCTTGCGGTACTCGCCCAGGCGCTTGACGACACCGACCTCACCCTGTTGCACGATGTTGACCATGTTCTTCAACATCACCAGCAGGACGCCGAGCGCCAGAACGGCGACGACGAGACCACTGATGGTGAATGAACTGAGTGCGATCATGAGAGCTCCCATTGTTCTTCGGCGGCGCGCACGGTGAGCGTGGTGCCGGTGACGTCGGTGACGACGACGGGTGTGTGCGGCGGGATCGGGTCGCCGTAGCCGACGACCGCGAGCCAGCTCTCGCCGAGGATGCGAACATGGCCCGGGTCGCGACCTCCGACTTCGTCGAGGGTGACTCCTCGGGCTGCGATCAGGCCTCCGTGCACTCCCCCGATGCGCACACCGGGCCCGCGTCGGGCAAATGCTCTGCTCATGTACGGCCTACCGGCCACCACCCCGATGCCGGCAACGGCGACCGCGACCGCGATCTGCAACGGGATGAGTGATGGCGCGACGACGGCCACGACTGCCGCCGCGGCGGCGCCGGCGGCACCGAAGATGGCGAAGAACGCGAGGTGATGCAGCTCGACTGCAACCAGCACCACTGCGATCACGATCCACACGATGGGCACGATCAGCACCTCCGACGTGACGCTACGCCGTTGCAGGGAGTTACGCACCGCGCTCGTCGCGCGCGACCTCCCCGGCCTTGATCACCAGGGCGACCCGGGTGAGCGCCGTGATGTCGTCGAGGGGGTTCTCGCACATGCCGATGATGTCGGCGTGCTTGCCTTCGTCGAGTGCGCCCAGGTGATCGGCCTGACGCAGCAGCCGCGCTGCGTTGACAGTGGCGGTGCGAATGCTCTCCTGCGGCGAGAGCCCCGCCTTGAGCGACAGCAACACGCACTCTTCCGCGTTCAGCCCGTGGTGGTTGCCGGGCGTACCTGCATCGGTGCCCATGGCAATGGCAACGCCCAGCTGGTGAGCGCGGCGGATGGCATCGATGTGGATGTCGTTGAACTCGGCCATGCGGGTCAACAGGTGGGGCGGCATGGATGCGATCGCTGCGGGGTCGCGGAAGAGCAGCTCGCCGGCACACACGGTGGGCACCAGGGTGGTGCCGGCAGCGGCCATCTTGCGCAGCACCGCATCGTCGGCGAAGGTGCAGTGCTCGATGCTGTCGACGCCGGCCTCGACCGCATTCTCGATGCCGCGCAACGCATGGCAGTGCGCCGCCACGTGCTTGTGGTTGTCGTGTGCGATCTCGACGGCGGCGCGCAGCTCCTCGAGCGTGAACTGGATGGCGCGAGAGTCCTCCGTCTCGGACGACAGCATCGCCCCGGTTGCCATCACCTTGATCAGGTCGGCACCCTTGGCGAGTTGACGTCGGGCTGCGGCCCGAACCGCATCGACGCCGTCGGCCACCTCGTACATGCCCGGGTAGTACTCGACGGTGGACGTGGTGATGGACAACAGGCGCCCGGCCAGGAACATGCGCGGGCCGGGGATGCTGCCTGAGTCCACCGCGTCGCGCACCGCCATCTCGACGTAGTTCCAGCCGCCCACGTCGCGCACGGTGGTGATGCCCGCGTGCAAGGTGCGCGCCGCCGCACCCGCCGCGTAGAGCGTGATCGCGGCGTCGCTGCGGTTGGCCGAAGCAGCGGGATCGCCGGCGTCGGTGGGCAGTGTCAGGTGCACGTGGCAGTCGATCAACCCGGGCAGCAGCCACAGACCAGTCGCGTCGATCGTGTCGTCGGCGTGCTCTCGTCGGGCACCGCTGCCGACGGTGGCGATTCGCCCGTGCGCGATGCCGATGTCGGCCGTGCGGAACGACCCGGTCGAGACGTCGTAGACCTGCCCACCCATCAGCCAGCGCATGGCGAGAGCGTACGGGCGATCCTCGCGTGATGCCGGCGTTCGCCGGCGAACCGCGGAGGCCAGGTCTACGCTCATCGACGATGAGCAGCGACCTCGAGACCACCGGCCCACCGTCGGCTCACGACCCGAGCGGGCCGTGCCTGGCCTGCGGCACCCCGCAGGCTCGCACCTGGCAGACCGCCAACGGGCTCGCTCGGCTGTGCCCTCCGTGCGCCACGCTGCACGGCCTCGGCTGCCCATGAGCAGCATGAGCGCCCGGCCGCTCGCGATCGGTGATGTCGACCGCTATCTCGATCACGTGTGTGCAGTCGAGGCAGAGTCGGGCCTCGATGGGGCGGGTCACTCCCACGCCTACACCGACTCCGAGCCATTCGATGTGGAAGCGGGTCGCGACCAGGAGGTGGCTCGATGGTCGACCGAGATCGATGAAGTCGGGTGGCGCCGCGCCTGGGGGCTCTTCGACGAGGACGAGCTCGTCGGGAATCTCTGCCTCGTCGGCGGGCTGCTCCGCTCGGAGCTGCATCGCGCGAACGTGGGCATGGGCGTCACACGTTCGCATCGTCGTCAACGAGGCGGCAGCCTGCTGCTGGCAACAGCAATCGGTTGGGCGCGGCGCCAACTGCTCATCGACTGGATCGATCTGAGCGTGTTCTCCGACAACCCCGGCGCCGAAGCGCTCTATGCGCGCCACGGCTTCCAGGTCGTTGGTCGGACACCTGATCGCTTTCGTCTTCACGGCCGGTCGCTCGACGACATCGCGATGACGCTGCACGTAGCTCGCCCTGGGTCGGACGACGTGTACGGGCACGGGCCGCACGACAAGTGACGAGCGAGCGACCAGGAAGGCCGAGCCGTGACCGTTGCGCCAGATGCGCGAGCGCGCAAGGATGACGCAGTGAGCCCACTCGCCAGTTCGCTGCCCACGGACGGGGTCACGTTCCTGCTCACCGACATCGAGGGCTCCACCCGTGCTTGGCAGGCCGCGCCGGAGGCGATGACGGCGCCGGTGGCCCGGCACTACGAGATCCTCGACTCAGCCATCGCAGTCCACGGTGGCATGCGACCTCAGGAGCAGGGCGAGGGCGACAGCATCGTGGCGGTCTTCCGTACCGCTGCCGATGCCGTCGGCGCGGCACTCGCTGCCCAACTGGCGCTGTGCCGCGAATTGCCCGACTTGCCGGTACGCATGGCGCTGCACAGCGGCGATGCGATGCTGCGCAACGAACACAACTACGTCGGTCTCACCATCATCCGCTGCGCCCGCATCCGCGCGTGCGGACACGGCAAGCAGATCCTGCTCTCCGACGACACGGCCCTCGAGGTGGGCGGTGCGCTGCCGCCGGGCGCCGGCGTCGCCGATCTCGGGGTGTACGGCCTTCGCGACCTGGCCGGTCGCGAGCGCATCTGGCAGCTCACTCACTCAGAGCTGCCGGCCACGTTCCCTCCGTTGAAGGCGGGCGCCTCGGCTGCTGGCAACCTGCCCGCACCGATCAGTTCGTTCATCGGCCGCAGCGCCGACCTTGCCACCCTCAGCCACGCCATCGCGCAGCACCGCCTGGTCTCCATCCTCGGCGAAGCGGGCGTCGGCAAGAGCCGGCTCGCGATCGCCGCCGCCGGCGCGGCAGCCGACTCGATGCCCGGCGGCGTGTGGTGGGTGCCGCTGGCCGGGGTGAGCGACAACGAACCCGAGGCCGTGCTCGCCGCGGTCGTCACCGCGTGCTCCATCGAGCGCGACAACGACGACGCGATCGACGCGATCGTCGATCACTTCCGCTCGATCGCCGACGCGCTGATCGTCGTCGACGGCGCAGAGCACCCGAGCGCCGCACACGCGATCGATCGGATGCTGGCGCGGTGCCCGACGATTCGCGTGCTCGCCGCCGGCCGCCAACCGCTGAGGATCCCCGGCGAGGTCGTGCACCAACTGACCCCGCTGGGTTCGCCTCCCGACACGTTCGACGGCAACCGACGCGAGCTCGACGCGTTCGATGCTGCTCGGCTGTTCATCGAACGGGCCACGGCAGCCGGGGCCACCGCACGCTTCGACGACGCGGAGGCGACGACCGTCGCGCACATCTGCCGAGTGCTGGGTGGTTTGCCGCTGGGCTTGGAGCTGGCAGCTGCTCGCAGTGCGTCGACCTCGCTGGCACAGCTGGTCAGCAGCCTCAACGCGGTCAGCGCCGCACCCGCACTCGGGCCTGGTGGAATGCTGGCCTCGTCGATCGCGTGGAGCTTCCAGTTGCTGACCACGTCCGAGCAGCTCGCGCTCCAGCGCGTCGCGGTGTTCGTGGGTGGTTTCGAGACAGACGCCGCGACCTTGGTCGCCACCGGCGGTGAGCTGAACGAACGGGCGGCCGTGACCGCCCTCAGCGGCTTGCTCGAGCAACGGTTGCTGACGGTCGACGACCTCTCGGGTCGAATGGCGCTGCCACCCGCGATCCGTCAGTTCGCACACGCGCGCCTGCTCGATTCGCCCGACTGCGCCGGCACCGTTGCACGCCATGGCGAGTGGTTCGCCGGCGTCGCCGAGCGCTTCGCCGCAGCCGGCGACGCGATGCCTGTGTCGCTGCTCGCACCCGACGAAGCCGACTTGCTGGCCGCTCTCGACGCCTCGATGCACTCTGCCGACCCTGCAGTCGCGTACCGCATCATCGGGGGCATCGGCCCCGGCTGGGCGTTGCTCGACCATCCCGACGCGCTCGACGCGGCAACCCGTTGGCTGTGCGGTAGGTCGCCCAGCGACGGCGAGGGGCTCTGGGCCGCCGCCGTCTCGCGACTGTGCTTCGTGCACGCCGATCGGCCCGACTCCCCGGTGCATGGGCTGGCCGACGAGGCTCGCGCCGTCGCCGAACTGGTGCACGACGAGGTATCACCCACGTTCCTCGACGCGGCGGCACGCGCAATGGGGGCAGCGGGAACTGTCCCTCACGACATGGCTGCGACGACATGACTCGGGCGATGATCGATCGATGAACGAGACGCTCGACAACACCACGGTGACCAGTCAGACGGGCGAGGCGTGGCTGGTGCTGTACCAGCGCGGCAAGCCACCGCACACCGTGGTGCTCGACGGCGAGTTGACCATCGGCCGCCACATCGACCAACCCGCCGTTGCCGGCCACTTGGCCATCCACGACGATCCCGCCGTCTCCCGGCTGCACGCAGTGCTCACGCGCAGAGCACCTGGCTGGTGCGTCCAGGCGGCGAACTCCACGAACGGGCTGTTCGTCAACGGCACCCGCCTCGCTGCCGGTGCAGTGCACCTGCTCGCCGACGCCGACGAGATCAGGCTCGGCGAGCGCACTGCCTTGGCGTTCCACTCGCTCGGCGGCGGCGGCGATCGTTCGCTGACGCAGACTGCCGGCGGCATTCCCGACCTCACGCCCGCCGAGCGCCGCGTGCTGCTCTGCCTGTGTTCGCCGGTACTCGACGGTGATGCCTTCACGCCACCCGCCACAGTGGCCACCATCGCCTCCATGTTGTACGTCACGGACAGTGCCGTGAAGCAGCAGTTGGTGCGGCTGTACCTGAAGTTCGGTGTCGACGACGGCCCCGACCGACGTGTGCGTCTCGCCAACGATGCACTCACCCGCGGCGCGGTGCGCCGCGCCGACCTCCAATCGTTCCGGGCGTCACCATGACGACATCGACCGACGTGGTGGGCGGCCGCTTCCAGATCGTGCGCCTGCTTGCCACCGGTGGCGAGGCCGAGGTGTCGGTGGCCCGCGATCTCGAGCTCGACCTCGACGTGGTGGTGAAGGCGCGCCGCATCATCGATGGCGACGACCTGGGCCGCCTGCGGCGGGAGGCCGGCATGTTGATGCGCATCGTGGCGCACCCCGGCCTGCCGATGGTGCGCAGCGATCTGGTCGACGGTGACCGCTACTGCCTCATCAGCGACTACATCGCGGGCAACGATCTGCGCACACTCGTCGATGCGCAGGGAGGCGGGCTGCCACTACCGACGGTGCTCGGGCTCGTCGATCAGGTGGCCGGCACGCTCGACCATCTGCATCGCCACCGACCCGCGGTGGTGCACGGCGACGTGAAGCCGGAGAACCTGGTGCTGGCCGACGACGGGCGGCTGGTGCTGGTCGACTTCGGCGCTGCAATGCGAGTGGGCGAAGACGGCGAGCGGCTGGGCACACCCGGCTTCTCGGCGCCGGAGGTACTGGCCGGGGAAGCGCTCTCCCCCGCCGCCGATGTGTACTCGCTGGCCGCGCTGTGCGTGTACCTGCTCACCGGCACGGTGCCCCGGCTGGGCGCCGCGTGGCCCACCGAGCTGACCGACAGCGGGCTCGAGCGGCTGGAGCGGGTACTGCGCCGGGGCCTCACCTGGGATCCGCTCGGCCGCCCCTGGAGCGCATCCGAGTTCGCCATGCGCTTGCGCAGTGCCGCCGAGATGGACGTGCCGACCGGCACGATCACCCTGGTGCTGATCGACGTCGACAGCGGCGCCACACCGCGAGCCGAGTCGGCACTCGGCGCGCTGGAAGCTGCGGGCGGCCGCGTGATGACCACGGTGTCGCTGCCCGCCACCACCGCTCTGGTCGCCTTCTCGCGAGCCGGCGATGCCGCCGCCGCGGTGCTCGCGCTCGCGCCGGTGCACGCATCGATCGCCCTGCACGCCGGCGACCTGGGCGGCTGGCACGGTGCAACGCTGCAACAGCTGGCCGACGAGGCCGTGGCATTGCGCCGCAGCGCCACCACGCCCATCATCGTGTGCTCGCCCCCGGTACGCATGCTGCTGGGCAGCGACGACTCGTTGGCGTTCGAACCGTTGACCAACGGCTTCCGTCTGCAGCGACCCGCCGATTCCGTGCAACACGGCACGGCTGCCGCAACCCTCTCCACCGGCACCGGCATCGCGATCAACGGGCGGGCCTCCACCTGGGTCGCCTCACGCCGGGCCCGACCCCTGGTGGGCCGCACGCACGAGCTGCGCACCGCCAACGCGACGATCGAACGCGGCAGGCGCAACGGTGAGTCCCCCCTGGTGGTGGCACTGGGTGAGCCGGGCATGGGCAAGACGCGCTTCCTCGCCGAGCTCGCGGCAGGCGCCGTTGCCCGCTCCGAGCATGTGCTCGTTGGTCGTTGCACCGAATCCGGCGGGGCGTTCGAACCGTTCCTCGATGCGTTCGGAAGCGAGCTGTTCCCCTTCGAGTCCGGCCAGCTGGAGCGAGACGAGGAAGGGTGGATCGACCGTCGGCGCTTCTTCGGTCGCATCGCCGACGCAGTCCGCGCGCTGGGTGGCCAGGTGACGCTGGTGATCGACGACGTGCAGTGGATCGACGGATCATCGCTCGCGCTGTTGGCACAGCTGCTCGACGATCTGGCCGGCCAGCTCGCGGTGCTGGCGGGTTGCCGGCCCAGCGCCGATCGGCGAGTGCTCGACGAGTTGCACCAGCGACTCGACGTCGCCACCATCGCGATCGGCCCGCTGCAACTGGAGTCGCTCGCCGAGATGGCCCGCGACAACGGCATCGAGCTCAGCTCCGACACCTTGGAAGGACTGCTCGCGCTCACCGGCGGCAACCCGTTCTTCGGGCTGCAGCTGCTGGCGCACCTGCGCGACGTGCCCGGGCACACGTTGCAGGGCGGCGACCTTCCCGCAGGTGTGCGCGAGTGGATACTGCAGCGCGTCGACCGGCTGGGCGACGGCGCACGGGCCACCCTGGCACCGGCGGCGGTGATCGGGCGCAGCTTCGAGGTCATCACGCTTGCCGATGTGCTGGGCGTCAGCCCGCTGGAGGCCTTGGCCCACCTCGATGCAGCGGCGGCGGCCGGGCTGCTGATCGACGGCGCTCACCCTGGCGAGTTCCGGTTCGTGCACGCCATCGCCCGTGCCAGCCTGGAGGACAGCCTGTCGCCGGCCCGCCGCGCGCTGATGCACGCGGCCATCGCGCAACGCCTGGAGGAACGCGGCGACGACCAGGATCTGGAGCAGGTGCTGCACCACTGGCTGGAGGCAGACCGGCTGGGCAACCCGCTGCGCGCCGGCGAGATCGCAGTGGAGGTTGCCAATCGAGCCACAGAGCGGTTGGCCCACGAACGAGCCCTGAGCGTGCTCGATCGCGCACTCGTCGTGCTCGAGTCGGCCGCTGCAACTCCCGAACGAGATCGAGTCGAGGCACAAGTACGGGTTGCCCACGGCCGCGCCGACTTCTTCGCCTCCAACCTCGAGGCCGCCATCACGCACCTCTACCGCGCGGCTGCTCTGGCCGAATCGGGTGACGACCCGGCCACGCTGGCGCAAGCAGCGCTGGTTGCCTCCATGCACCGCCGACACGGTCGCGACGACCCCGACCTGTTGCACCTCCTCGAGCGGGCGAGCAGGCGCTGCCCGCCCGAGCCCGCTGTGCTGCCTGCCATGCTGCACATCCGACGTGCACGCCTGCTGCCGGCAACGGTTCGCCACGAGCAGCGCTGTTCGATGGCCCGCCTGGGCCTGGTCGACCTCGCCTTGATGGACCCCATCGACCGCGCCACCGTCGAAACGGAAGTGGCACGAGCCTGCTGGGGGCCCGACGACGCCGCCACACGCGAAGCACTGACCACCGGCCACATCGAGGAGGCGGCGCGACAGTTGACCACCGGCGGGCCATCGCGCTGGACCGGAGTGTTGATCGAAGGGTTGAACCATCGTTCGGCGGCACGCATGCAGCTGGGCAACATCGCGGATGCGCTCGTCGATGCAAACCGTGCCGCGCAGCTCGCCGACGATGCCGGCACCACGTTCCTGCTCACGCGAGTGATGATGGGTCAGGCGATGATCAACTCGACGCTGGGCAACTGGGACGAGGCCGAGCGCCTGTCGAACGAGGCAGTCAGCCTGTCGGGCCGGCACAACCTGCTGCTCGCACAGATGGCCATCACGTACAGCATCGGTCGCGACCGCGGCCAGCAGGCCGAGCTGGCCCAGCTGGAGCACCGGCTGGGCGGCTTCGTCGACCAGAACCCGCTGTTCCTCGCGGCCTTCGCGCTGGTGCACGCCGAGTCCGATCAGTTCGACGACGCTCGCCGACTGCTCACCACCTTGCATCAGCAGGGGCCGTGGCCGCGCAACTGGCTGTGGCTGGGAACCATGGTCGCCGCGCTGGAAGCATCGGTGCTCGCCGGCGAGCACGAGCTGATCCGCCGCTACTCGGCAGTTCTCACGCGCTACTCGGGGCAGTGGGCACTGGCCGGTGCCGAGCTTGCCTGCTGGGGGCCGGTCGACCGGGTGCTGGGCCTCGCCCACGCTGCGTTCGGGCGGCTCGACGACGCGCACGCGATGCTCACGTCGGCGCTGCAGGCCGCAACTGCGCAGGGTGCCGCGCCGTGGGTGGTGCGCTGCGCCGCGGGTCTCGATGGCCTCGCGGCCAGTTCCAGCTGACTCCGCGGGCACGCAACCACGCCCGTTCGGCAATGGCGCCCGCAGTGGGGTGAGCCGACACTGAGTGCATGACCGTGTTGCTGCAGCGAGCGCCAGACCATGTCGAGTGGGTGGATGGCATCGACGTCTGCGAGCACCACCAGATCGACTTCCGCGAGGTTCGCCGGCAGGGCACGGCGCTGGTGGTCGTGCGGGCTGGGCGAGGGACACGCCAGGACTCCCGTTGGGTCGAGCACGTGCGTGCGGCCGAACTGGCGCGCTTGGCGGTCGGTTCGTACTGGTACCTGTACCCATCGCACACCTCCGCACATCACCAGGCCGAGCTGTGGATGGCGGCGATTCGTTCCGCGCCGAGCAGTTTCGCCGGCGGCCACTGGGCCGACGTGTCGACCACCGATGGTTTCGATCCGACCGACCTGGCGCGCTACGTCGCCGGGTTCTTGCGCCGCATGGATGAGCTGCTCGGGCACACGACAGGAGTGTTCACGGCAACCGGCTTCTGGCGCAGCAAGGTGCGCTTCGACATCAGCGATCGACCACGCTGGCACAGCGACCCCTCCGCCGTGAACGCCACGGACGGTCGCGACCACACCCTCGCGGAGGCCCCTTCGTTCGACTGGCCGCACGCGTATCGAACGTGCCCGGCAGATCGCGGCGGTCCTGGCCGGCACAGGGTGCAGGCACGCCAACTGGATGGCACGATCGCGCGCCCCGAGAACGGGCTGCACCTCGTGGCTCGCGGACCCAACGAGTCGGTGAGCAGCTGGCGACAACGATGGCTGCGCACACCCGACGTGGCCGAGTTGCAGCTGCACTTGAACGACCTCGGCGCACAGTTGCTGGTGGACGGTGTGTACGGGCCGGCCACCGACGCCGCCGTGCGCTCGTGGTGCTTGCTGTGGCGCCGTGACTGCCGAGTTCCGCAGCTGGGCACCATCAGTCGGCCGCTGTTGCCGATGCCTGATAGAACCACCCTCTGATGACGACTTCAGCAGACACGGGCGGTGCCGTCGAACCAATGCGCTACGTCAACGGCGTGTTCAAGGGCGGCGGCGCGAAGGGCATCGCGTACGCTGGCGCACTCACTGCGATGCGCGCCCGCGGGCTGTGGTTCCACAGCGTCGCGGGCGCCTCGGCGGGTGCGATCACGGCATCGTTGATCGCCGCTGGGATGCTGCCCGCCGAGCTCGAGCTGGCCGTCCCGAAAGGCCTGGAGGCGATGCGGTCGTCAGTACCGAAGCGAATCGGAAAGGCGATCCTCGGTCAGGCCACATCGGTCTTCGAGAGCCGCGGCCTCAGAGAGTGGCTCGACCGCACGTTGGCAGCCGCCATCGAGAAGCACGACGCCTCACCTGTCACGTTCGCGGACCTGTTCGAAGCAACGGAGATCGAGCTGTACGTCGTCGCGATGGATCTCTCCAACGGGCTGCCGGTGGTCTTCTGCAGGCGTACCACCCCGATGGTCGAGGTCGCCGGCGCGGTGGCCGCCTCCTCGGCCATTCCAGGAGCGTTCCCACCCGGCCGCGGAGTGTTCCACTCCGACGACGAGGGCGCCGTGGTGCACCAGTTCGTCGACGGCGGCACGTGGGCCAACTACCCGTCGTTCGTCTTCCAGGACCGGTCGTTTCGCGCCTGGTTGCGCAGCGCCAGCCAGGCTCGCGGCCAGTGGGCCGACACCGACGACGAGGCGTGGCAGCGAGAAGCGAACCGGCCGGTCGTCGGCTTCATCCTCGGCAACCCCGAGCCGCTGGAGCGCCGCCAGGCCGCCGGCCTCGTGCCACTGCGCTCGGCCGACGTGAACCGTCGGTTCGATCAAGGCCCCACCTACACGTCGCCGAAGCGACCCGTGTACCTCGTCGGCGCCGTGCTGTCCAGCGATTGGGCGCGACTGCTCGTCGGCCTGGCGATGGCAGTGTGGGTGGCACTGAGCCTGGCCACCATGCCGGTCGGGGTGCGGCGGTTCTCCACCTGGCTCGCCGGCTGGTTGCCCGACTGGTTGTACCCCGTGGCGCTGGTGGGCACGTTGTCGATGGTGGTGTTGGCGGCGGTCGTTGCCATCGGGCTGATGGCCGTGCTGGTGCTGGTCGGGCGACTGGTGGCCGACACGCTGCTGCCCTCGATGCAGGCATTGATCGGCGTGCCCACCAGCGTCGCGCCCTGGATCGGTCTCGGCGACGACTCGGTGGTGCTGCGCGTGCCCCACATCGGCCTGAAGACAACCGACTTCGCAGTCACCGACGCGGCACGACTGGCAGCGGTGAAGGCCGCTCATCAGTGCGTGTGCGCCCAGCTCGACGATGCCACCACCAGCGCCCGGCTGGAGGCGCTGTTCAGTGGAGTGCCGGGCCCGGCGGAGCAACTGCGGCTGGAACCTTCGACGGCCGCTCCAGCGGTCTCACCCAACGAAGTCTCGCTGGGCGGCATCCTGGCCGCTGTCATCGCGACAGCAGTCGTCGGTGGCCTCGGCTGGTGGGGCACCAACTCTGCAGGCATCGCCGGCATCGAGGTCATCACCCTGGCGGTCGTCGGTGGGCTCCTGGTCGGTGGAGCAGCGCTCGTGTACGTCGGCGGTCGGGCCGGCACTCGGTCGGCCACTCGTGCACGCTACGGAGTTGGCGCTTCGGCGCGACGCCCGCATCGAGCGGGTGTCGTCGCGATCGTCGCAGGAGTGGCGGCCCTCGTGGCCGGCGCGGCGCTCTCGATGGTGACGATGGGCGACCGCGCCGACGACACCAGGGAGGCGAAGGTGCTCAGCGCCCAGGCCGGCACCGGGTCCGACGACAACGACGCAGACAACGACGACAACGACGACAACAACAACGACAACAACACCTACATCGTCGCCGTCGAGGGCCTCGCGGCACCGGTCACGGTGATCTCCGATCGCCACCTGCGCCTGAGCGAGGCGGTGTTCGTGCGGCTCGATGCCGGAGCGGAGACGGCGCGACTGGTGGGTGCACTCGACGACGGCAGGTTCGGTGTAGCGGTGGTGTGCTGGATGCTGGGCCTCGGCCTCATCACCTCCGGCGTACGGCGCCGGCGCTGGGACACGCGATGCGCACGACTCGGTGGCCTCGTCGCGCAGTGGCACCCGCGGTGAGATTGCGTCGAGCACGGAGGTTGCACCGCCGTAGCGCTGCCGATCACATCGTGCAAGGGCTCTGGATCGGCGATCGGCTGGGCGTGATGCAGCGCTGCTCGATCAGGTCGTTCCTCGCCGCAGGTCACCCATACCACCTGTACACCTACGGCCCCGTCGAGGGCGTGCCGGCGGGCGTGACCGTCCTCGATGCCAATGCGTTGATCCCCGCCGATCGAATTTGGCGGTACCGCGACTACGACACCCCCGCTGGCTTCTCGAACCAGTTCCGCTACCACCTCCTCGACGAGCGAGGTGGCACCTGGGCCGATCTCGATGTGATCTGCCTCCGCCCGCTTCCCGACGACCCGTACCTGCTGCCGGCACAGACACTGGCCGAGGCTCCTGCGGCGACCTGTCTTCTGCGCGCGCCGCAAGGATCGGAGCTGCTGCGACGCGCCCGAACAGCGGCCGAAGCGGTCGACCCACGAACGGCCATCTGGGGTACCACCGGGCCGGCGCTGATGTCGCGGCTCGTCGACGAGTTGGGGCTGGCGCTGCTACCAGTCGCTGCCGTGTGCCCCATCGACTACCTCGACTGGCAACTGGTGCTCAGCACCGACGAGCAGGAGCGGGCCGACCTGCGGCGACGCACCGACGACTCGTTCGCAATCCACCTCTGGCACGAGATGTGGCGACGATCGGGGCTCGATGGCAGCGAGCCGGTACCCGGCAGCCTGTACGCAGATCTCGTCCAACGGTTCGGGGTGGCGTTTGATTGACCACCGGCACCAGTGGTCGAGCCGTGTTCACAGGTTGCGGCGCAGCAGCGAGTGCACTCGCTCCCAGTGCTGCTCGGAGGCAGCCCGGTTGTAGCGCTCGGTGCCTGGCGGCGCGTAGCCGTGCACCGCGTCGGTGTGGAAGTCGAACGCGTACCGCACGCCGGCGGCGTCGAGCTCGCTGCGCACCACCGCCAGCTGCTCCGGCGGGGCGGTGGCGTCGTTGTCGGCCCAGCCCAGGTAGACCTCGGCCTGCACGGCCCGCAAGCCCAGGTGTGGCGAGTCGCTGGCGTCGCGCACCATCCATGCCCCGTGTATCGACGCGGCAGCGGCGACCCGGTCGGGAAGGGCCTTCGCCAGCGCCAGCGACAGCCCGCCACTCATGCAGAAGCCCACCACACCCACCTTGCCACCGCGTGCTGCGGGGTCGGCAGCCGCCGTCGCCAACAGCGCGTGCGCGTCACCGATGATGTTCGTGGGGGTGACGCCCGCCATCAGGTCACGGCGAGCGTGCATGTCTTCGTCGCTCATACCGAACTCGCGGAAGGGGCCACCGCGGTAGAAGAGGTAGGGCAGCATCACGTAGTAGCCGGCCGTCGCAAGGCGCGAGGCCATGTCCTTCAGTGCCGGACGGATGCTGGGTGCGTCCATCAGGTACAGCACGACCGGGTGTGGGCCCTCGTGCTCGGGATGGAAGATGAACGTCTTCATCTCGCCGTCAGATGTGTGGATGTCGACTTCGCGCTCGATCACCGGTGAAGTCTTCCACCCTGCGCGAGAGCAGCGATGGTCGGCGTAGCCTCGCGGCATGACCATCGATGGTGAGTACGTTCCGAGTACCAGTGCGTGGGTGCGCGAGCAGGTCGCGGCCTACGAAGCGTCGGGCGGCACAGAGGCCAACACCCTGCGCGACACCGGCATCCCCGTCATCGTGGTGACGATGAGAGGCAGGGCCACCGGGTCGGTGCGCAAGATCGCGTTGATGCGTGTCGAGCACGGCGGCGAGTACGCGTTGGTGGCCTCGATGGGCGGCGCCCCCACCAACCCGGTCTGGTACCACAACCTCGTCGCCGACCCGCACAACGTGATGGTGCAAGATGGGCCGGCACCCTTCGAGGTCGATGTGCGCGAGGTCACCGGCGACGAGCGAGCGGCTTGGTGGGAGCGTTCGGTCGCGGTGTTCCCCAACTACGCCGACTACCAGGCCAAGACCGCCCGCACCATCCCGGTGCTGGTCGCCTCCCCGCGCTGACGCTGCTCTGCTGGCGATCGCACCGGCAGGTGTCAGCCAAAGGTCGTGACGACGTAGAAGCAGGAGGCGTAGGCATCACCGCGACCCAGGGTCCACGTGCCGGTGAACGGCGAGATGCCGCCGCTGGTGGCCTCCACCAGTACTTCGTACACACCGGACGGCACCTGCAGCTCCAGCATCGGCACATCGGTGCGGCACGAGGACGGTCCGACCAGGTCGTACTCGCCGGAGGTGGCCGAGGCTGCCAGAACCTCGATGCGGCTCTCCGGTCCGCTCATCACGATCCGCAGTTCTTCGGGTGAGTCGTTGTAGATGACGACCGAGGCGAGCGAACTCCCGCTCCCTCCGGTGTCGACCGGTTGCGGCAACGAGCCTGCGCCACCCTGCTGCGCCTCGGCGATCAGGCTGCGCGCCAAACCGTCGCGCGCTGCGACCAGACGGTCGTCGGCCGGCGCGTTGTCGATGAACCACTGATAGCGCTCGACTGCACCGGAGTAGTCCTGGAAGAACTCGGCGGTCTGCGCGCAGGTGAGTGTGATCGTCGGGAGGAACCCAGCACGCCCGGCGATCGCCGGCTCGCTGCGCAGTTCGGCGAGGTGATCACAGGCCGCATAGTTGGCGATGAGGGCTCCCTCGACCGCCGTTGCCTCAGGGCGAGCGGGAAAGTGCGCAAGGAACGCGATCTGCACGTCGGCGAGCACGACGGGGTCGGCGGCGGCGGATGACATGCACTGCTGAAGGAAGGCGGCGAGCGCATCGTCGGCGTCGCTGAGGCTGGAGAGGCCCATCAACCGCTCGAGGTCGGAACAGGCCAGCGGGTTGTGCAGGACGATGCTCTCCGCGGCAGCGAGTGCGTCGGAGTCCGTGGCCGATTGCAGCACGAGCAAGGCAGTCGCGTAGGCATCAGCGCCGCGGCCGACGCTCTCGAACGTGTCGGCACACCACAGGCGGAGCTGCGGCACGTCGACCGACTGCAAGATGCCGGCCACTCCGAACGCGTCCAGGTTGTCGCAGTTCTCCTCGGAGGCGGCTTCGATGCCGTTGCTCGAGGCCAGCATCGCAGCGACACGCCCACCCACGGATGCACTCAGCGGTGCGTCCGGGTGTTGCGCGACGAAGTCGGCGTAGCGACTCAACGCCTCAGCGGGATCAGCTTCGGCGACGAGGTCGATGGCCAGCAACTCGCGGCACTCGGCTCGCTCCTGCGTGGCCTGCGCCACGACCCCTGCCGTGTCGATCAGCCGACCGTCATCGAGCAACGCGTCGTACTCGGCGATCACCACTGCGCAATCGGCGGCGACGTACGCCTGGTGCCCGGCGTCGAAGCGCTTGCTGTCGCGTCGGTCCTGCAGCACCACCACGGTGACCAGCGCGGCGAGACCGACCAGGGCAACCGCAGTGACCACCAGTTTGACGACGAGCACCGGGTCTCGGTGCCGGCGTGCCCTCGGGCTGCGCAGCGCTGCTGGCGCCAAGACGACCACTGGCGGGGCTGCAGACGCGACCGGCAACGCCGCGGGCTGAACCGGCGCGACCGCGGTCGGTGGCGGCAGCTGCGGCGTCCGGCCGGGCTCACTCGCCGCAGCTTCGATCACCATCGCTGCGTCGTGCTGATCCCGCCGGCGGAACCACAGGTGGACCGCGAGCGTGAACGCCAGGAACGACACCACCGTGACGAGCGCCACCCGCACGTTGGTCGACTCGAGCGACTGTGCCAGGCTGCCGCGAGGGTTGATCAGCGTGTGGAAGAAGAGCGCTGTCACGGTGAGCATGACGATCCACCACGCAAGGCGGTGGTGCCGTCGCAACGTGGCACCCTCGCTGCCGGGGAACGCCACCATGTTGGCGAACAGGTTCTCGACCGCGACGGCGAACACCAGCACCAGCAGCGTCACGGCAGCGGAGATCGCGCTCTGCCCAGCACCACCGCTGCCGTCGAGCGCAGCATCCAGAGGGGTCGCGAGGACCCATGCGCCCAGTCCGACGGCGCCGGTGGTCAGCAGGCCAACTCGGGCGAGTCGCAGCTCGCTGCGCTCATCCACCTCGTCCTCGAGCGAGAACGCCTCTGGTGTGCCGATCATCAGCCCAGGGACGAGTTGGGCGAACTTCGTCAGCACCACAGAGCCAACGGCGAAGAGCACGAGTGCCGGCTTCACCGCCAGACGTGCCGGCACGCCCCAGTGATGAGCCGCGCGCAGCTCGACCATGTCATCGGTAGTACCCACCAAACCGAAGGCGATGGTCATCGCGACCAGCACGAAGAGACCCGACGTGGTCCACGGGCGCCATCCGTCCTCGAGGAACGAGAACAGCACTCCGTAGAACAGCAGCACGCCAACGACCCGCACGGCCGAGGCACCGCGGCCCAGCCGCTGATCGAGTGCGCTGTCGCCTGCGGTCCACCATCGACGCAGCGTGCGGGCCGGTCGCAGCACCTGCTCCAGCGCATCCTCGTGACGCACGAGTGTCGTGTTGAGCAGCCGCATCGCGATCGTCAAGACGATCACGGCAACTGCGGCGAGCACAAGGTTGGCGACGGCGACGGACGG